>NBJMC04203__coassemble_453_pt1 | contig 24392 bp, 19 predicted proteins | sample NBJMC04203__metabat2_high_PE_019 | metagenome-assembled genome bin NBJMC04203 | reverse complement strand
GAGCAGCTCAGCCTCTCCCGGAGGGAAGAGAGCGCAAAGAGAAGATAAACCCCAAACGAGGAAACCCTGAAACGAGCAATACACCAGGACGGAGCCAGTGGAGTTTAGGGTAGAGCCTGCTCGGCTGGCATGCCCGCGTCACAAGACCTTCTCTCAACAAGGCTAATGAAGCTGACTATATGAATTTAACGACAAAATTCGGTCCCTCATTCCCCTTCATGCGAAGAGATGCTCCCCAAAATGCAGTATACGGAAAGTAAATTGCAGACACGAGACAGCGCTGGCAAACGAAATCGGGTCGTCCACCCATAGGCAGACAACCCGAAATGACCCAATCTCAATAGGGGTGATTATAAGGTATCTTCGTAGCGTTTTTCCACCACTTTCCAATCGATAATGTCCCACAAAGCCGACAAGAAATCCGCACGGCGGTTTTGGTAATCCAGATAGTAGGCATGTTCCCAAACATCAGCCGTCAGAAGCGGGGTCACGCCATTTTTCAGCGGATTTTGGGCATTGGGGCCTTGGGTAATCTCGAGTTTGCCGTTGGGTTTGACCGACAGCCATGCCCAGCCCGAACCGAACAGCGTGGTACCTGCTTTGACAAAAGCCTCCTGGAACGCCGCAAAAGAGCCGAAATCTTCGTCGATGGCCTGACGCAAAGCACCGCCTGGTTCGCGTTTGGCATTCGGAGCGAGTTGGAAAAAGAAAAAGATATGGTTCCAGGCCTGAGCCGCATTGTTGTATATGGCTCCATCCGATTTGAGCAAAATCTCCTCAAGCGTTTCCGCTTCGAACGGCGTGCCGGCAATCAGGTTATTCAGGTTATTGATATAGGCAGCTTCGTGTTTGCCCCAGTGAAACTCAACGGTACGGGCACTGATGACGGGTTCAAGAGCATTGACGGCATACGGAAGAGCGGGAAGTTCGAATTTCATGATAGTATCTGTTTAGGTTTGTTGAAGGAATGTGGATTCTTTATGTTTTGGAACAGAGCAAAATCTGTTCCAAAACCCTACCTTTGTCTCGAAAACCAAGAGATTTACCCTCCGATGAAACAGATTGTTCGTATCGTTTTCATATTCTGTGTGGCTGTTGCGGCAGTGGGATGCGGGAGCGGCGGAGAGCAACAGCGTCAAAACAGTGTCGATTCCCTGCAACCGTTGTATGAGGCGCGCTATGCCGAACGATTCGAACTGTTGCAGGACGATACGGAGATTGTACTGCGGGTGAAGAACCCGTGGCAGGGAGCAGACAGCGTGACGTACGACTATCGGCTGGTCACTGACACCGCAGCCCCGTTGCAACAGGGCGAGATACGGTGCCCGATACGCCGAGCCGTCTGTATGTCATCGACCCATGTCGCCTTTCTGGATGCTGTGGGAGAGGTGGGGAGCGTGTGTGGAGTCTCCGGGCTTGATTTTATTACCAATGCCGCCGTACATGCCGCGGGAGTAAAAGATGTGGGGTACGACAGTAACCTCGATTACGAAACGATTGTCGCTCTGCAGCCCGATGTGGTCTTTATGTACGGTCTGACGGGTGAAAATGCGGCGGTGAGCAAGTTGCTGCAGTTGGGCGTGCCGGTGGTTTATATTGCCGACTACCTGGAGAACGACCCGCTGGGGCGCGCCGAATGGATTGTCCCCTTCGGGGTGATGAGCGGAAAGATGGCGGAGGCTGTGGCGGCCTTTATGCACACCGAGAACGAATACAATACCCTGGGCGAACGGGTCGCCGGAGCGGTCGGTGAGCGGCCGCGAGTGATGCTGAACGCCCCGTATAAGGATGTATGGTATCTGCCGGGGGACCGCAGTTATATGATTCAATTGTTGAACGACGCGGGAGGCGCCTATTTGGGTGCGGGCGAAGATACCGACGTGAGCCGTCCGGTGAGTGCCGAACGGGCGTTGCAGTTGATGGCCGAAGCCGATTACTGGTTGAATCCCGGGATGGTGCAAAACATGGCGCAACTCAAGGCCGACAATCGGCGGTTTGCGACGTTGCCCGTGGTGCGGCGCGGGGCGGTCTACAACAACAATGCGCGGATTACGCCCATGGGAGGAAGTGACTTTTGGGAGTCGGGAGCGGTGCATCCGGACGTGGTGCTGGCCGACATGATTCGGATTTTGCACCCGGAGCTGCTGCCGGAGCATGAGTTGTTCTATTTCCATCAGCTAAAGTAATAATTACACCGTGTGGGGCATCCACGGCGGGGGTATTGGGAACCCGTACCTGCGCCGTCTGTACTCCACAAACCCGATATTCCGCTGCGACCGATGTCCAGAATTTCATACAGCGTCAAAAACATCCAAGTGTCACTGGTATTCTATATGCTGGTGTTGCTGTTGAATTTCTTTTCGCGCCGTATCTTTCTGGAGACACTGGGCAATGATTTGGTCGGACTGTCGGAAACCGTCATGGGATATATCGGTTTTCTGAACCTGGCCGACCTCGGTATTACGGCTGCCATTGCCAATGTCCTGTATGCCCCGCTCTTCCGCGGCGACCGCGAACAGGTTACCGAACTGGTTTCGCTGCTGGGGTGGCTGTTTCGGATTATCGGCGTGGTGATTGGAGCGGCAGGGCTGATTTTTGCCGCCTTCATCCCCTGGATTTTTGCCCGGGAGATTGACGGCGGAATGAGCCTCGGGCTTATCTATGCCGCCTACTTCACCTTCCTGACCACCACCCTGCTCAGCTACCTGGTCAATTACAAACAGAACCTGCTGGTGGCCGACCAAAAAGGGTATGCCGTAGCCAAAGTCTTCAACCTCTGCCTGATAGCCAAAGTGCTGCTCCAGATGGCGCTGCTCAAGTGGGTCGGAGCGGGATACCTGACCTGGCTCGCGCTCGAAATCCTCTTCGGAATCATCTTTGCCGTCTGGCTCGAGGCGGTCATCCGACGGGTATACCCCTGGCTGCGGTCGTCGCTCACGTTGGGACGCGGCGTGGTGCGCAAGTACCGCGAAGTCTTTGCCGGCGCCCGACGTATCTTCGCCCACCGCATTGCGGGATTCGTCCTGCTCCAGTCCGACAAACTGGTCATCGCCCAACTCATGTCACTCTCGATGGTGACCTTCTACACCAACTACTCGATTATCCTGAGCCGTGTCACCACCTTCATCACCGGGACGCTCCAAAACAGCTATGCCGGGGTAGGAAACCTCGTAGCTGAAGGAAACACCCAAAAAATTCGGCTCGTTTTCTGGCAATTCAATGCCATGTACTTCTGGTTCGGCGGGACCATTGTCTTCGCCTTCTACCGCCTGATTAACCCCTTCATTACCCTATGGCTCCCGCCCGACCGCTACGAACTCTTCTCGGCTCCCGTGGTGCTGATGCTGGTCGGAACCCTCTTTATCGGCATCGTCCGACAAACTGTCCAATACTTCCTGAACGCCTACGGCCTCTACCACGACGTCTGGGCTGCCTGGACCGAAGCGGGACTCAATATCGCCATCTCGATATGGGGCTGTATCCACTACGGCGTGGCGGGGGTGGTCGCCGGAACGCTCGTCAGTACCGGCCTTATCGTTATCCTGTGGCGACCCTATTTCCTCTACCGCCGCGGCTTCCGACAACCCTCCACCGAATACTGGCTCACCCTGCTCAAATACATGGCCATTATCGCATCCTCCTGGTTGCTGTGCGATTGGCTGCTCTCGTTGGGGTGGCTTCCCGCCATGACCTCCTGGGGCGGGTGGCTCACGCAGGCCGTGGCAGCACCGCTCCTTTACGCTCTCATCTGCGGTGCGGCCATGTACTTCACTTCTGAAGGCATGCGCTGTTTCGTGCGACTGGCACTCGACCTCGTGCGGAAAACCTTGACCCGTTGGCGGAAATAGGCTTTTCTGTCCGCGGTCGCTAAAGGCGTCTTTACGAGGCAATTTTACCCCCGGCGTGCAAAATTCCGAAAAAATAGCTATCTTTGCCGCGTTTTCGTCCCCCACGGACAAAACAACGGGTGTGATGGGGGCGGCTCTCATTGCCGGGAACCGACTGAGTAACACCCGACCTGTAAACCGTTTTTCAAAACTTTCAAACCACATGAAAACACTGGAAATCAAAGGTACCCTGCGTACCGAATTCGGCAAAAAAGGCACCAACGCCGTACGTCGTGCCGGTAATGTGCCCTGCGTTATCTATGGCGGTGGCGAAACCGTGCACTTCGCTGTACCGGCACCGGCTTTCAAACAACTTATCTACACCCCGCATTCGTATCTGGTGAACTTCGACATCGACGGCAAAAAAGAACTCGCCGTGATGCGTGAAGTGCAGTTCCACCCGGTAACGGGCGATGTACGTCACGTGGACTTCTACCGCGTAGACGAAAGCAAACCCGTAGCTATCGACCTGCCCGTTGTCCTGACCGGTAACTCGGAAGGGGTGAAACTCGGGGGTAAACTGATTCTCAGCAAACGCAAACTCCGCGTATCGGCTCTGGTAAAAGACCTCCCCGACACCGTGGAAGTGGACGTGACCAACCTGGGTCTGGGCAAATCGATTTTCGTAGGCGACCTGCAAATTCCGGGTCTGGCTATCCTCACTCCGGCTACGACGGCTGTCTGCGCTGTCCGCATGACCCGTGCTGCACGTGGTGCTCAGGCTGCCGCTGCCAAAGAATAAGGTCTGTTGTCAGACAATCGGCTTATCACCTGTTTCCCCAGCCTCTCTCCTCTTTGTGGGAGGTGCCTGCGGAAACAGGTTTTTCTTTTCACACACATACTACTCCGCTGAGCAGATAATGTGTGGCACTTAACGGATTCCTTTGTATGAAATACCTTATCGTAGGACTTGGAAATATCGGCGCGGAATATGCCGAGACCCGCCACAACATCGGCTTCAAGGTGGTGGATACGCTGGCCGCTCAGCAGGATGCCACCTTCAGTTCAGACCGATATGGCTCCGTGGCTACGCTGCGCCACCGCGGACAGGAGATTTTCCTGCTGAAACCCTCGACCTATATGAACCTGAGCGGTAAGGCCGTGCGCTATTGGGTACAGAAAGAGCGCATCCCTCAGGAGAATATCTTTGTCGTGGTCGATGACATTGCGCTGCCGTTCGGCCACCTGCGTATCCGAAAAAACGGTTCGGACGGAGGGCATAACGGCCTCAAGAGTATTGCCGAGTGTCTGGGCGGACCGAACTACGCCCGCTTGCGCTTCGGTATCGGCGGCGATTTTCCCAAAGGTGCTCAGGTGGACTATGTGCTGGGGGAATGGACGGCCGACGAAAAGACGGCCCTACCTGCCCTATTGCGAAATGCCTCGGATGCCATTCTGTCGTTTGTAGCAGAGGGTCCCGACCGCGCCATGAACCGATACAACACCAAACGCTGACAGCGGCCTCCGCTTGCGGATATAGAGCAACAGCGCCCTCAGTTTGTGAAACTGAGGGCGCTGTTGTTATCCCTAAAAAGGCGTGCTGTGCCTTATTGTGCCTTGCGTGCCGTGGTGCTCCGAGCCGACGGAGCCTTAGAACGACTCTCCGCCTTCGGCGCACGTTGTTTGCCTGCAGCCGTAGCAGCAGACGGTTTACGCGTCGCCGTTTTTTTCTTCGGAGCCTCTACGGCTGCCTCTTCCGCTGCCGCAGCACCGTTCTCCTCTTCCGTCGTTTTGAAAGAGGTCATCCCCGCACCAATCAGGGCATTATACCACTGAGCAATCTTCTTGATATCTGAATTATGAACCCGCTCGGTGTCATAATCCGGCAGGACAGAACTCATAAAACCTTTCAACTCTTCGGGCGAAGATTTCGAGGTCAGAGCCACCGGTTTTCCCGCCTGATGGTCATACACCGACTGGAATACATCCCCCAGCGGTACTTCCGAGGTCTGGGTAAAAACCGCAATATCCCCCAGCGCACTCACTTTCGTGGTTCCCCCGACCATCGTCCGACGGCCGTCCGCCAATGCTTCGACGATAATGCCACCCTTGCCCTGAGCAACGTATTTGTAAAGCCCCGGGGCACCCGAGATGGCCAAAATCTCCTTTAATTCCATTGTGTTATGTGTATGTTTGGTTATGTTCCGGTAATGGTGTCGCAAAGGTAGCCAAAAAATCCTAAATCGCGTCAGCCTCTCCGCACAATGCTGCGTGAAGAGCCAGCACCTGCGGTATCATCAGTTGCACATCGTCAGCCGTCACCGTATGCTGTGCATACTGCAGTCGTGTTGTTTCGTCCAGTTGCGCCTCAATACGTCGCATGGCCATCTGGCGGGTCACGCCGTCACGCTGCATGACACGCCGCAGCCGCACCTCCAGAGGTGCCGTGACGGCCACAATCACATCCATCTGTTTCCACGCCCCCGATTCAATCAGGATGGCCGCCTCCTCCACCACATAGGCAGGGCGTCGGGGAGTGTGCTCCAAAGCGGCCGCCCACGAGAGAAAATCACGCGCCACGGCCGGATGTACGGCAGCATTCAGCCGTGCCAACCGCTCCGGATAACCAAAAACCTGCGCCGCCAAAGAAGGGCGGTTTAAGGTTCCGTTCGGCAGATAGGCTTCTGGCCCAAAGAGACGAATTATCTCCTCTTTCAATCTTGCATCGGTGTTCATCAACCTCTTCGCTCGGTCGTCCGCCACATACACCGCCGCCCCCATCATTTCCAAGAGCCGGGCAACCGTACTTTTCCCGCTCCCGATACCGCCAGTGAGACCTACTTTTAACAACCGCCTCATCAGTGGCGCACAAAAAAAGGTTCGACAAATTGCGGTTCAATCCGCATGATTTCCGTTCCGGGCGGCAGGGAATCCACCCGAACCGCGCATCGTCCACTGCTGGTCTCCTGAGCCGTATGGTAATCGACACAGGCATGCAACCTCTCTTCGCGGATACGTTCGTAATCCCGCAGCGGCACATTGACCACCACGGTCACATGAGAGGGGACAATAACGGCCTGAACTCCCTGCGGCAGATGCTCCACACGCACGGGTAATTCCAATGTGTGCTGGGTAAACGGCCTCACTTCGGCCTGATAATCTACCTGCTGGTCCGAGAGCAGCACCCCGTCCTGTTGCTCGAGGTCGATTTGTCCGACAAGGGTCGCTCGCACATTATCATAGCGTCTGGGACGGGTATATACGGCTTCCAACGTATCCAAAATCGCTTTGGGGCCACGCACATTTACGGAATCAGGGTCAAAGGCAACCCCGTTCACCAACATATATTGTCGTGCCGTGTGGATATCCATTCGATTTTTTACGGGCAATCGGCGGGATTCGACAGGAGACACATTGATAATCAAAGCTGTATCCAGAATGTCATGAATACGCATATCTTTCAGGGCGCTGGCCATAGCCCCGGTCAGTGCGTTTTTGTCTACCCGGAAATAGCGGTCTGACCCAGGCAGAGGGGCCAATGTCAGCTGCGACATGGCTATCACGGCCGGTTCTCCCATGTGGAGTTTGTATGCCATCAGTTTTCCCCCGACTCCTTCGGCTCGACAGAGCAACTCACCTTTGGGTTGTTCTATCCACAGCCGTGACGAGAAGTCATTTTTGACTTCGATGGGAATCATAATTTCCGTCGTATATCGTTCTCCGAGTTTATCTCCGTACCAGAGCAGGGTCGCGATAAGAAGAAATACCCAAAAGGAGGGTTTGATAAAGGTCGATATTTTCCGTTTCATGACGAGTTAAAGATACGAAAAGGGTATGAGAGGAGGATTGCGAGCGATGTAAAATTTTCAGGAGTCGGCACATTCGTTGATTGGTTTTGAGGGATGCTGTGCGGGATGTGATGCTCGAAAGGCCGCAAGGACGGTTTCCCGGGCGCCGACGGCAGCACGATAACGCAAGCCACTCAGAATGCTGCTACCATTCCAATTTATGGAGCAACTGGCAATCAGTTAGCAGAAGGCAGCAATAAAGGTTTACATAGAGTTTATATTACAACTCAAGGAGTCCTAAATGGGCGCACAACTCTGATATATTCCATTAAAAACCCATTAACATTGATTATAAATGCTACGGCCCCCAAAGATTGGTACACAGACAATGAATTATATCAAGACGGAAATTTATGGAGCAATTCCAAAAGCATGTACGACCCTTGTCCTCATGGCTGGAAGGTCACACCTGATGGCACCTGGAGTGATTTCTCTATCGAAAATACTCCATGCTATATAAATGGAGTCAAAACGAATACGGGGAGTTTTAATATGACCAATGGACGATTATACAATCACCAAGGCTGGTATCCTGCTGTCGGATTCCGTGTTTTTGATGGAATACGATTGTACGCTGTTGGTTGCGAAGGCTATTACTGGTCATCTACATCTAACAGTATAAATTCTTTACGTATCAATTTAAGCATAAGTGAGTTGAAGTATGACTCCAACTCTCGTGCATACGGTTTTGCTGTTCGTTGCGTGCAGGAGTAGCGTGGGGAATCGAAGGAGCGGGATAAGGGGGGAGTAATCCGCAGGGGTATCCGTGTAGGGGAAGAGGGGGAAGGCGCAGGGAGCAGCTCAGCCTCTCCCGGAGGGAAGAGAGCGCAAAGAGAAGATAAACCCCAAGCGAGGAAACCCGAACACGAGCAGTACCGGGCCGGAGCCAGTGGAGTTTAGGGTAGAGGCTGCTTGGCTGGAGTGCCTAGCGGCACCAAGCCTCCGCAGCCCCATGGCTCCGGCCTGACACGGTTGCTGTGCAACCGCATTCTATTGCGGACACGAATCGGCTCGCGTGCCAGGTGGTTACGAACCGCAACAGCTTTTGCCGAATATTAATTAATTGGATGTGTGAAACTAACACCTCAGGTTGAAGCCGGCGGAGCATGCTCACCTCAGAGCAGGCCTCCGCATGGGGCGGCTTCGGCCTGCACGGTTTCTTACGAAACCGAATGGCACCTCGAGAGCAGCCGGCGGAGAAATGGGGTAAACACAAGTCGGCTCATGTGCCGAGCGGCACCCGCAGACAGCCAAGGGTAGAGAGGGCACGCCGTGGCGGGCGCTCTTTCAGCCCTTCGCTCGGGGTGGCTGCGGGCTGACGGTTTCTGACGAAACCGAAGTATTCAAACAGACACGGTTCTTCTCGCGTGCCGAGCGGCGCCTCGGGAGCAATCCGATTCCCGCAAAACATACTCCGCGACACCTTTCCGTCATGAACCAGTCTCCACCCCTCAACAACTACAAATCACTATGGATAGGGTCGATAGGGCGGCCGTCGCAGCAATTTATCCCGGAGCAGGTCACATACAAAGATAACGTGCGCCCATAGGGTGCGAAAAAGGCCGTAATGACTGCACATGATATGCCATCGTTCACGGAGGCTGGCTCGACGCCGACGGGTCGAGACCCCTCCCGTGGTAAAACAGCTCAGGATAAGCCCGGTATTTTCAACAGTCGAAGCCCTTTTAAGACATTCAATCACCCAGTCGATATCGGCAGCCAGGCGGTATTGGTCCGTATTGTAAAGGGGAGCAATGGAACGGCGAACGATAAAGGATTGATGGCAAACTACCATTCCTCGCAGCAGCGAGTGCCAGGTCAGACCTCCATGCGGTAGTTGTTTTTTTCGGAGTCCCAGCGGTTTGCCCGCAGGAGAGACCACCAATGTTTCCCCGTAATAGATGTCAGCCGTGGGACACGGACCCGAGAAGATACGCGTCAGCACGTCAGGGGCATAGACCGTATCGCCTGCATTCACAAACCACAGATAATCCCCCGTGGCAGCCCGAATGCCTTTGTTCATGGCATCGTACAGCCCGCCGTCCGGTTCACTGACACCATACGAAATCAGGTCGCCGTAACGTTTCATAACCTCAGGCGTGCCGTCGGTCGATGCACCGTCGATGACAATCACCTCCAGCGAGGCTGCCGTGCACTCCAAAGCAGCCAGGTTCGAGAGCGTTTTCTCCAGTTCCGCCGCTGCGTTCCACACCACCGTAATGACCGATACTTTAACCATAACGTAACCTGAATTTCTCCCCAAAATTACTATATTTGGAACGATTTTTTCATTTGTCTCCCCGCGAGGCTTTCTTTAAGATAAATCCGAACACCAATCCTGGGTATGAATAATTATAAAACATCCATTCGCATTGCACTAATCAGCCTGACCGCGCTGTTGTTAGGTACCGGACTGGGCATTATGCTGGAGCGTGCCCTGCTGCACAAAACCTACCAGCACGTTCGGCGGGGCGACAAGCTGAGTTGGGCCCTGAGTGAAATTGAAGAGCGTTATGTGGACCCCATTACGCGGGATTCGTTGGCCGAGTTGACCGTCCCGCTGCTGCTGCAGGAGTTGGACCCGCACTCGGTCTACATTCCGGCCAGTGAGTTCGCCGCGACGAACGAACCGCTGACCGGCAGTTTCGACGGGATTGGGGTAATGTTCAACATGCTGACCGATACGGTGCAGGTGACCAATGTCATTGCCGGAGGGCCGAGTGCTGCTGCGGGAATTGTGGCCGGCGACCGTATTATTACGGTGAACGACAGCCTGATTGCCGGCGTCAAGATGGACCAGGACAAAGTGGTCAGCCTCTTGCGCGGCAAACGGGGAACAACCGTTAAGTTGGGCATTATGCGTGCTCCATCGACGGAACTTTTCCCCGTGACGGTAACCCGCGGTGCCATTCCGATGAAGAGTCTCGAGGCAGCCTTTATTGTCCCGGGCAGTCCGGAGGTGGGATACGTGAAATTCTCGCGCTTTGCCAGCACAACCTATAATGAAATATTGGCCGCACTGACGCAGTTGCGTGATGCCGGAGCGCGGAAAATCATTATGGACCTGCGGGGCAACGGCGGAGGATACCTCGACCAGGCCATCTTTATTGCCAATGAGTTCCTGCCGCAGGGGGCAAAGATAGTTTATACCGAGGGGCATGCTTCGCCGCGGGCCGACCAAAACGCCAACGGACGCGGGCAGTTCCAAAATATGGAACTGGCTGTGGTGATTGACGAAAATTCGGCTTCGGCTTCGGAGATTGTGGCCGGAGCCATTCAGGACAACGACCGAGGGGTAATTGTCGGACGCCGCTCTTTTGGAAAGGGGCTGGTACAGGAACAGATACCCTACCCGTTGGACGGTTCGGCCATGCGATTGACCGTGGCACGCTACTATACCCCCGTGGGGCGTTCGATTCAGAAGCCTTACACGCCGGGGGATGAAGAAGATTACAACAACGAACTGATGCGGCGCTACCAACACAACGAAATGCTCAATGCCGACAGCATTCACCTGGTCGATTCGTTGAAATATGTGACCCCGGGCGGGAAGATTGTGTATGGCGGCGGGGGAATTATGCCGGATGTTTTTGTTCCGGCCGATACGAGCGGTGTAACGCCCTATTTCATGAAACTCTTTCAGAAAAATCTGATATTCCGTTACGCCACGCAGATGACCAATCGCTATCGGAAACAGATTAATGCCATTCGCACCCTGTCGGAGTTGGATGCGTTTTTTGCCGACAAGAATCTGTTTTACGATTTTGTGGCCTACGCCGACCGGGAGGGGGTACACCCCACGGAGACGGAGATGACCCTGTCGCGTCCGTTGATTACGGCGCAGCTCAAAGGGTATATCGGGCGGAATACGGCATTGGATGAGACCGCTTTCTATTACTACATCTTCCCGCAGGACAACACTTTACAGCAGACGGTCGAGGTATTGGAAAACGGCACAGCAAAATAGACGAACCTGGCTCATGCGCAGCCGCCCGTAGCCGCTGTTTGTGAGCCAGCGATATCACGCAGTCGGGGCGGAAACAACCGATGGTTGTTTCCGCCCCGACTGTTTTTGCGTCGATACGTCAAAGGCCCCCGTTACTCGGTCGGGATGCCCATTTTACGCAGCAAGGGGTCCACACTCGGCTCGTGACCGGCAAACCGCACAAACAGCGTCATCGGATGTTCCGAACCGCCCGGGGTGAGGATATTTTCACGGAACGAACGGGCCGTTTCGGGGTCAAAGATACCCCGCTCCTTGAACAATGCATAGGCATCGGCCTCGAGTACCTCGGCCCATTTGTAGCTGTAATAGCCGGCCGCATATCCCCCACCGAAGATATGCGCAAAGGAGGTCGAGACGCAGGTCCCGTCCACCAGCGGCAACACCTGCGTCCGTCGGGTAGCCGCCCGCTCAAAAGCAACCACATCGCAGGTCGTATCGAGCGGTGCGGTTATCGTGTGCCAGGCCATGTCGCCAATACCGAACTGCAGTTGGCGCACACAACTGTATGCCGCCAAGTATTGTTTGGTCGCCTCGATACGTTCAATCATCTCGGCCGGCATCTTTTCACCCGTTTGGTAGTGTTCGGCCCAAAGGTCGAGGAACTCCTTTTCGCTCACCCAGTTCTCCATGATTTGCGAGGGGAGCTCCACAAAGTCACGGCGTACACCGGTACCCGTTTGGCTGGGATAGTTCCCACGGCCAATCATCCCGTGGAGCCCGTGGCCGAACTCATGGAAAATAGTGGTCACTTCGCTGAAACTGAGCAGCGACGGACGGTCGGCGGTCGGTTTCGTAAAGTTGCACACCAGCGACACAATCGGAATCACCTCCTTACCCGTGGCCGTATCGACACAGGCATGACGGTATGAGGTCATCCAGGCACCGCCCTGTTTCCCCGGACGCGGGAAATAGTCGATATAGAGAATGGCCAGCAACGAACTGTCACCCGTCGTCGCATCGGTATCGTATACCTCGAACGCATGGACATCGGGATGATAAACCGGAATCTGCGGATTTTCGTTAAACTTCAGTCCGTAGAGTTTCCCGGCCAGCATGAACATCGCCTCCTGCACCCGTTCCAGACGGAAATAGGGTCGGGTCATCTCATCGTCGAGGTTGTAGGTGGCCGCCTTGTACTTTTCGGTATAATAGGTCCAGTCCCACGGCATCAGTTGCCCCGTGAGGCCCTGCTGCGCAGCGTACTGTGCAATGCCTGCCACCTCACGGTCGGCATAGGGTTTGGTCTTTTCGAGCAGTTGGTCGAGCAAGGCATTAACCCGTGCCACACTCCCAGCCATACGTTCCTCGAGCGCATAATCCGCATAGGTAGGATAGCCCAGCAGGTTGGCCATGCGAAGCCGCTGGTTGGCTATCTGCACCAACACCGGCGAGTTGTCGTTTTCACCGCCGTAAGCCCGGCTGTTGTAGGCCCGATAGAGTTGTTCGCGCAGGTCACGGCGCTCGGAATAGGTCATAAACGGCACATAGCTCGGAGCATGGAGCGTAAAGAGCCATCCGTCAAGTCCTGCCGCCTTGGCCTCAGCGGCCGCACTCTCCCGCACCGACTCCGGCAGACCAACCAAATCGGCCGTATCGGTCAAGTGCATTTGGTAGGCATTGGTCGCGGCCAGCACATTCTGTTCGAAACGCAGCGACAACTGCGCCAGGTCGGAGGTAACCTGTCGGTACTCCTCTTTCTGTTCGGGCGAGAGGTTCGCACCCGAACGGACAAACCCTTCGTAGGTATCTGTCAGGAGGGTACGCTGCTCGGGCGTCATACCCGCAAAATCCGCAGCCTTGGCCCCTTCATAAACCGCTTTGACACGCTGGAAGAGCGCCTCGTTCAGCATGATGTCGTTGCTGAACTCGGTCAGCATCGGCGAGAGCTCCATGGCCAGCGCCTGCATCGAATCGTTGGTCTCGGCGCTGTTCAGGTTATAAAAGACGTTCAGCACGCGCTCCAACGGCTGTTGGGCAAACTCCAGCGCCACAATCGTATTTTCGAACGTGGCACTGTCGGGGTTATTGGCCAACCCGTCGATGCGTTGGCGGCCGTCGGCAATCAGGGTTTCAACGGCCGGACGATAGTGTTCCAGGCGTATCTGTTCAAAGGGCGGCACTCCGTAGGGCGTTTGCCATTCGGAGAGCAGCGGATTCCCGGTAGAGTCACCGCCGGCACATCCCGCCAAAAGCGTAGAGGTAGTCATGAGGGTCATGAGCGTTTTTGAGATGTGAATCATAACGTATATCGAGATTGGGTTATTGCCCGAGCCAAAACGGCAGGAATGACTCCTGCCACAGTCCCACCAGCTTCCAATATCAGGCTAATTATAGTAGTTGTCGATAAAGCTGTTGGTTTTCTTGTACTTGATAAGGTCTGAGAGCAGGGAGCTTTTGGCACGAATCGAGAAGGTCCAGCTCTGGCGGAAGCCCACGGGCACCCACGAGAAGGTGGCCTGCAGACAGTGCATGTCACGCCGAATCATCACCGTCCCGGGGGTCAGTTTGTTCTGCACAAAGTCATACCCCGCCCCAAACTCCACGGCCCACTTTTGGGTCAGGTTTACCGAGCCGTTGAAGCTGACGGTCTGCATACGGCTCACCGTATTCCCCGGCCGGCTGTAGCTGAAGCTGTAGTTGAACGAAAAGCTCCACGGAATGCTGAAGTCATAGTATTGCGTAGCCAGCAGCTGTGCCCTTCGCATGGCCGTGGCATACTGATTTTCGGTTTGATTGAAGAAACCGCCATTTTGTGTCGGGTCATTCAGCGCCGCATCCACATCCGCCAAAGTACTGTTGTTAGGGTTGTTCACGGCGGGCGTATTCGAGGTGCTGCGGGCCTTGGAGCTAAAACCGTAGCTAAAGCCCGTCGAGAACGAGGTGAGGCGGGCCAACCCCTTGCCGTGCGACACGACGAACTTGTTGATGCGTTGCCCGTTGGCATTCACCATATAGGGGTCGAAAGTCGCATTAATATTCAGGCTCAACCCTTTGACCAATGTAGTACGGATATTGACCGTAAACGGACTCAACTTGAGCGAGTCGGCCAGGAAGTTGTAGGCCGAGTTGATGTTAAAGGCCTCGAAGATTTTGATTTTCCGCACCCCGCTCGTGTCGCGTGCACTGGGGACCTTCATTTCGAGGGTGTTGTTAATTCCGAACGTCAGGTTCATGCTCTCGCCGCTGCCCGGCACCCCGTATATCTCGTTGGCAAACGGAGAATAGGTGGTCGTTCCGCCATATTTGTCGCTTTGGATGGTCTGATAGTATCCGTAGCGCTCCTTGCCGAAGTTCGGAGCATAGCTGAAGCTGACGCTGGGGGTCATCACGTGGCGGAGTTTGATTTTCCCCTTTCGGCCCAGTTCATAACTCCCGTAAAGGATGGTGTTGGCCGTCAGCGACGCGCTGTAATCGTACAGACGGTAAAAACCATGCGTGGTATCGGTATTTTCGATGCGTTCGGTCTCGGGGTTCCAGTCGCGATAAATCTTGCGGAAATACCACCGCTCGCGATACGTAAAGTTCGGCGTAATGTTCAGGTACTTCAACACGTTGAACGAGGCACTGACCGGCAACTGATGTTGGAACCCGAGTTTCATCTGGTCGAACATCTCCTTTTTCATAAACTCGTTCTGCTTGATACCGCTCACGCTGTTCGAGAAGTTACTCTGGAACGTAAAGGCGATTTTTTCGTACCACCGCTCCTTGCCAATGGCGTTTTTACGTTTGAAGGGGTTGATGCGCGTCACATTGAAAACCACCGTCGGCAGCGAGAGACTCATGCTGCTGTCGCGCAGGCTCTGGCTGTGGTTACCCGTTATCGACAACGAAAAAGGCTTGCCCGACCAACTCTTCGAGTAGGCTATCGAGGAGCTGGTCTGTGCCGACACGTAATCGTTGATATCGGTGGCATTATACTGGTTGTACTTGCTGGTGGAGTAGTTCACGCTGGCCGAGAAGGTCGAGTTGGGGCGGAACTTGGCATCCTGCTGGTGGGTCCAGCGTATCTGCATATTCTGCTGATTGACGTAGTCGGCACTACCCTTTTCGCCGAAGATGTCCTTCGCAAAGTCAAACGAAAAGCTTCCGTTGTACTTGTACCGTTTGCGGTACGACGACTCGAGCCCCGTCTCCCACGACCCCAGCGTATAGATACCTCCGGTGAGTTTCAGGTCGAGATAGTCGTTGAAGACAAAGTAAAAACCCCCGTCGCGCAGGAAAAACCCGCGGGTGGTCTCTTCCCCCACCTGCGGCAGGATAAATCCCGAGTGGCGTGCCCCCTGTTGCGGGAAGAAGCCGAACGGCAATCCCAACAGGTAGAACGGCACATCTTCAATCACCATATAGGCCGGCCCGAAAACCACCTTTTTCTTGGGTTCGACGGTCCCTTTGGTCATCTGGAGGTAGAAGTGCGGACATTCGGCATCACAGGTGGTGTAGCGTCCCCCTTTCATGTGAAGCACATCGTCGGGCATCTTTTTCACCAGTCCGCCCGTGATAATCCCTTCGCCCTCCTGGGTGTGCGCCCCCCATATCAGCGCTTTGCGCGTGCCCATGTTGTAACGCACGGAGTCCAACTCATAGGTCGTTTCATCCTGAATAAACTGAGGGCGGATATATTTCCCGCTCGTGGTATCCACTTTCCCGTGCGCCGCTACGTTCTGGTCATCGAAGTTGAAAGAGATGTAGTCGGCCTTCATCTGCAGGTCGGTGTACTGCACCTCGCCGTTCCCGAACATGTAGATATTACCCGTGCGCACGTCATAGACCAGAGAGTCCTGCTGGGTACCCGTGACCCGGTCGGTGAGGGTGGAAGTTTTCGGGGTTTTGGCCGCGGCCGAAGAATCGGCTGCGGCAAGAAGAGGCAGCGATGTGCTGTCCGTCACGGAGAGCGAGTCCGTGCGCAGCGTATCTTGCCGTGCCGGGAGCGTATCGAGCGTCGTGAGGCGTTCGATGGCCGTGAGCAGGCTGTCGTTCAGCCTCACCGTATCGACCTGTTGCCTCACACTGTCCCGGCTGTTTCGGTATTTTTTGGCAGCCGGCCATGCCGATGCGGCGGAGAACACTACCGTTGTCCACAAGAGCAACAGAAGTGAAAAAAATATCCGTTTTCGTTGTGCCGGGCGCAAAATCCGATGAAATAGGTTAATTTTGTCAGCCATCCCATGCCTGCGTCAGGCGCATACGGGCGACCCGCAAAGGTAATCAAAATTGGGGAAACACAAAGCCGCAATATGAAGCTACTAACGATAATCCGCCGTGTATTATTATTATGGGTGACGGGTATTCTTTTACCCGTCTGCGCCGCCGCCTCGTCCGACGAGGGGGGCGTACTGCGCTGCATTGTGATAGACGCAGGACACGGCGGCAAAGACCCCGGGGCCGTCGGCAACGGACAGCAAGAGAAGGCCATTAACCTGGGTGTGGCACTGAAGCTGGGACGAATGATAGAAGAGGGACTGCCCGATGTCAAGGTGGTCTACACCCGCAAGGACGACCGTTTCATTGCCCTGGCCGACCGCAGCAAGATTGCGTCGGATGCCGGCGGAGACCTTTTCATCTCGATTCACACCAATTCCAGCACCGCCAGTTCGGCGGCCGGCACCGAGACCTACGTGATGGGGGAGGACAAGGGAAATCGGAACCTGTCGGTGGTGATGCGCGAGAATGCGGTCATCAGTCTGGAGGCCGACTATTCGTCGCGGTACGAAGGGTATGACCCCAACTCCTCCGAATCGCTGATACTCTTTTCGCTCATGCAGTATGCCTACCAGAGCCAGAGCTTGTCGCTGGCCGAGTTGATACAGGGGCAATACGCCGGCTATGCCCAGCGTGGCAACAAAGGGGTGAAACAGGCCGGGTTTCTGGTGTTGTGGCGGACTCCGATGCCGAGTGTGCTGACCGAGGTGGGTTTTATTTCGAATCCGGCGGAGGCCAGGTTTTTAGGTTCATCGGCCGGGCAGGAGAAGGTGGCGGCCTCAATATATCGCGCCGTGAAGGAGTACAAGCGTCGCACCGACAGCCGTACACTGGCCACCGAACCGCCCGTAGAGACCGCTCCTGCCAAGCCGACCAGCCCCAGCACACAGACCGCCTCAACCCACCACTCACAGAATTCCTCCAAAAAACAGGATGACATCGTTTTTCGGATACAGGTCAAGAGTTCGCTCGAGAAAATGAAGATAAGCCGCACGAATTTTGGGAGTTACGTCGATAAGGTGGTGGAAAAACGCATCGACGGACGATACAAATATTTCTGCGGGGCAACTTTTTCTTACCAAGAAGCGTTACTTTTGCAACGAGAGGTGCGGCGAACTTTCCCGGATGCCTTTATGGTCGCATTCCGCGGCACGCAGCCCATACCCCTCGCCCAGGCGCTCAAGGAGTGTCGGTAACAGGCCAAGCGCCCTGACGGCTTACTACCGTACCCCCCGCCTCCGCGCCCACTGATTATGCAAGAAACCATGAAAAAAAAGAAACTATCACGCGAAGTACGTATCGGCATCTTTGGTATCGGGATGCTGGTGCTGCTCTACCTCGGGATTAACTTTATCAAGAGCCAGGACATCTTCAGCCGCGAAAACACCTACTACGCCATCTACGAAAACTCGGACGGCATCGAAGTGTCGTCGCCCGTGACGGTCAAAGGGTATCGCGTAGGGACGGTACACGGCGTGTGGTATGACGTACAGACACGGAAAGTCATCGTCGAGTTCTCGGTCGAAAACCAATACCCCGTCTCGGTGGATACACGCGCCAAAATCGCCAGCGCATCGCTGATGGGCTCGAAAGTGATTGACCTGCAACTGGGTACTGACCCGAAACTGCTCGCCGACGGAGATACGATTCCCTCGCTCGTGGAACCCGGCCTGATGCAGATGGTCAATTCGGAGTACGACAAACTCAAAGAGATGGCCACCTCGCTGGTTGAACGCCTTTCCAAGGCACTGGACGGCGTGAATGCAGTGCTCAGCGAAGAGAATGTGGCCAACCTGTCGGGGATGCTGGCTCACGCCAACCGCATCAGCGGCAATGTAGACCGTATGGTGGCCGAGGATTTGAACCAAACGATGTCCAACCTGCGTTCGTTGTCGGCCGAACTGAACAGCGCAGCCCCGCAGATTACGCAGATTGTGAACCGGGTGGAGCTGATGGCCGACTCGCTGAGCCAGACCGTTCCGCCGCTGATGGCCAACGCGTCGGAAGCAGTCGAGAAACTCAATCGTGCGCTGGAGGCAGTGAATACCGCCGAAGGGAGTGCCGGGAAACTCATCTACGACCAGGCACTGTACAACAACCTTTCGGAGGCCTCCGAAAGCCTTACGCTGCTGCTGCAGGACCTCAAGGAGAATCCGGGACGGTATATCCACATCTCGGTCTTCGGTGGAAAGAAGAAGTAAGATTTACGGGGGGTGAGGAGTACCGTGGTGAACGAGGATTGATGTTAGTATGGGTGTTTTGATTTATCCAAAAGATTTCGAACAGCGTATCGGATTTGACAAAATCCGGGACGCTGTTTCTCATTTATGTACGACCGAAGCGGCTGCGGAACGGGTGCGGTCGGCGGCCTTCACCGCCGACCGCACGGCACTGCTGACCACCCTGGGACGGGTGGCCGAAATGCGCGACATCCTGATGCTGGAGGGCGACTATCCGGGTGGCGGATTTATCGACATGAACCGTTTTCTGCGTCGGGTGCGCATCGAGGGGAGCTACCTCGAGCCGACTCAGATGGTCGAACTGGCTCGTGCTCTCGAAGTGTTGGGGGCGCTGACCGCCTTTTTCTCGGCCAAACGGCAGGAGGGCGGTGACCCCTATCCGTTGCTGAGCGACCTCACCGAACCGGTCGACTCGTTCCGTGCCATTCGGCAGGAGATAACGCGTCTGCTCGACCCCGACACGGGGACCCTGCGCGATAACGCCTCGCCGACACTTGCCCAGATACGTCGCACGCTGCGCGAAAAAGCCGCTCAGGTTGAGAAACGGTTGCAGGCCATTCTGAAACAGGCTCAGGCTGCCGGGCTGGTCGATGCCGACAGCGAAATTTCGGTACGCGACGGCCGCAGTGTCATTCCCGTTGCGGCGGTCAATAAACGGAAAATCAAAGGGCTGGTGCACGACGAGTCAGCGACGGGACGGACAGCCTATGTCGAGCCTATCGAGGTAGTCGAACTCAACAACGAGCTGCGCGAGTTGGAGAACGACGAGCGACGCGAAGTGGTGCGTATCCTGACCGCCTTTGCCGACCTGTTGCGCCCCGAGCTGCCGCTGTTGTTGGCCGCCGGCGAGTATCTGGTCGAAATGGATTTCATTCAGGCCAAGGCGCGCTATGCGCTGGGGATGGATGCCGTGTTGCCCGAGGTGACGGCCGAGCCGGGAATCCTCTTGCGGCAGGCGCGTCACCCGCTGCTCGAAGCCACCCTCAAGAAAGAGGGGAAGGCTATCGTCCCACTGGACCTGACCCTAACCGCTGAAAAATACATCCTGCTTATCTCGGGGCCCAATGCGGGCGGAAAGTCGGTCTGCCTCAAGACCGCCGGGCTGCTGCAGTATATGCTGCAGTGCGGGTGGCTCATCCCGGCCGAAGGCGACAGCCGCATGGGACTCTTCGAAAGCCTCTTTATCGACATCGGCGACCAACAGTCGCTCGACAACGACCTCTCGACCTACTCCTCCCACCTGCTCAACATGAAAACCGTGCTGCGGCAGGCCAACGAACGCTCGCTGGTGCTTATCGACGAGTTCGGTTCGGGCACCGAGCCGGGTACGGGAGGTGCCATTGCCGAGGCCGTACTCCAGCAGCTCGAAGCGCGGCATGTGTGGGGCGTTATCACGACCCACTATGCCAACCTGAAATACTATGCCGCAGGGGCGCAGGGGATTCAGAACGGAGCGATGGCTTTTGACCTGCAGAATATCCGTCCGTTGTTTCGACTCGAGATGGGTCGTCCGGGAAGTTCGTTTGCCTTCGAGATAGCCCGTAAAATCGGGCTGCCTGAAGAGATTATCCGTTCGGCCGAAGAGAAAATCGGGTCGGCACAGGCCAATGCCGAGAAACACATTCGCGAAGCGGCTCGCGACAAGCGTTACTGGGAGTCGAAGCGCGAGCGCATCCGTCAGGCCGAGAAGAGCATCGACCGCACGGCGGCACAGTATGAACTGCAGCTCAGCGAGATACAGACCGAGAAGGCCAAGATTCTGAAAGAGGCTCGCACGGAGGCCGAGAAACTGCTGGCCGAGGCCAACCGCACCATCGAAAAGACGATACGGGAGATACGGGAGTCTCAGGCCGAGAAGGAGCGCACGCGGGCAGCCCGCGGCACCTTCGACGAATTCCGCAACCGGATTGCGGGCAGCGACACCGCCCCGCTCTCCGAGCTGGAGGATGCCATCGAGCGGAAGATGCGCCAGTTGCGCGAGCGGGAGGCGCGCCGCAAGGAGCGTCGCGAGAAACGGGCCGCAAGTTCCGATACAACGCCAGCTACACCCTCTACGCCCGAGAAACCGCGCGACATAGAGCCGGGATTCCATGTCCGTATCCGCGGCCAGCAGAGTATCGGCGAGGTACTTGCTCTGCAGGGAAACAACAAGGCCACGGTGGCCTTTGGCCACATCACTACCGTGGTGGACAAGTCCCGCCTCGAAATCGTGCCCCACGCCGAATACCGCAAACTGCGGCGCAATGCGTCTGTCTCGACGGGAGCAACTTCCTACGCCTCGTCCGACCATTACGATACCTCGAAACGGCGGCTCAACTTCAAACAGCAGTTGGACATTCGGGGGATGCGGGCCGCCGAGGCGCTGCAACTCGTCCAAAGTTTTATTGACGAGGCCATTGTGCTGGGATTCCCGCAGGTCACCATCCTGCACGGCAAAGGCACCGGTGCCCTCAAAGAGGAGGTGCGCCGCTACCTGCGTACCGTACCCCTGGTCATCTCGGCTACCGACGAACACGAAGAGTTCGGCGGTGCCGGAATCACCGTCGTCAAACTCGACGTATAACTACCCGATACGGACAGCCTCACACACTTGCCGTCTCGGAAAAAACGTTATCTTTGCAGGGCGTTGTATTCTGAGCACATCGAACACCCGCCGAATACACCCCGCATTCAACCTCTCATTGCGAAAACACTTCTTCCTATGCGTGGAAAAACCAGAATATACGGAGCCCTGCTCATCCTGACCACCCTTATCCTCGGATGGTCGTGCGCCAAACAAGCTCCCAATATCGCCAACAGTCTGGCCCGGCAATCGTTTGAAGAATGGGTGGCCAAATACGCTCCGAATGCCTATGCCAACCCCTACAAGGATATCTATATCGAATATATCGAACGAGGTCCGGAGGACGCACAGCAACCCGTCATCGGCTATACCTGGCTGACCCTCAACTATACCGGAAAAACGCTCGACGGCAATATCTTCGTCACTCGCGTGGATTCCATCTCACGCCGTGTGGGGCAGTTCGCCTACACCACCCACTACTGCGACGATTTTCTGGAGTACACCACAACCTCTACCAAGTTGTGCGAAGGCTTGCGCCAAGCCCTTGAACAGATGCGCGTAGGCGACTCGGTACACGTCTATATCCCGATGGACAAAGGGTACAGCACCACCTCCATGAGCATCAGCAGCGGTTACGAAGGCGAAAGCGGTGTGGAATACTCATCGCTTCCGATTAAGTTTGAGATGCGCCTCAACGCTGTCACCACCTCTCCCTTTATCTGGGAACGCGACTCTGCCGAACGATACGCCAAGTTGCACTGGGGCTCGGATTACATCAATGACACCGTCGGGATGTTCATGCGAATCATCACCCCTAACCCCACGGGAGACACCATCACGGAAGACTCGCTGGTTCATGTCTACTACGAAGAGTACTTTATGGACGGGTTCCTTTCCTCGACCAATATTGACACGGTTGCGCAAAAATGGAATGTCTATAACAGTAGCGAATTAGATGATTATCAATACTTATCGATTACCCCTACCTCGGGTGCCAATACCACCTATCACAAGGTCCTCTACATGGCAGTCACCTCCATGCGCAAAGGAGAAACTGCCGAGGTGGTCACCATCTCGACATGGGCATACGGTGACAGCGGGAACTCGTCCAGCACCCCGGAGGTATTGCCCTACCAACCGCTGCGCTATATTATTCGTGTGATGGAGGACGAAGAAGAGGAGGAAGACGATACACTATAACACGCCATTGGGGCATCAAACTGCATCATCCCAACGGGCCATAATCCTCCAACGGAACTGCAGAGCTATATCCCGAACAGAATAAAGATGGCGGGGCGTTTGTCGATGGCAGGCGCCCCCTGTTTTTTCCATGCCTCGACAGTAAGGGTACGGATATACTGATTCGGTTCCATCAGGTCGCACGCCACGCACAACATTGTTTTCGGGGCACACACTGCGATGATTTCGTCAAAGAGTTTTCGATTGCGATAGGGAGTCTCGATAAAAATCTGCGTCTGCCGCTCCGCAAGGGCACGACGTTCAAATCGTCGGATAGCTTGTGCCCGTTCCGCCGGTTTCACAGGCAAATAGCCGTTAAAAGCAAAGGATTGCCCATTTGCCCCGGAAGCCATCAGAGCCAGCGTAATGGAACTGGGCCCGGACAACGGACAGACTTCAATTCCTTTTCGATGTGCCGCCGCCACCAGCAGTGCTCCGGGGTCGGCCACACAAGGCAAACCGGCTTCGGACATTACTCCAATGTCTCTCCCCTCACGCAGCAGCGGCGCCAGCAATGCTTCGACCTCTTCCACAGGGGTATGTTCGTTGAGTTCGGCAAAGGTCAGTTCGTCGATGGTCTTGTCCAACTGACATTTGGCAAGAAACCGTCGTGCGGTGCGCACATTTTCGACCACGAAATAGTCGATACGGTTGATAATTTCGCGATTTGCGGCAGGCAGCACCAGGTTTCTGTCGGCCGAGGGTCCGAGAGGTGTCGGTATCAGAAAGATTTTTCCCATACACACAAAGGTAATGTTTTTTAATGGGGATATGCGGGATTCGGGGTATTTGAAGGATTCCGCGATTTCACAAGGACAGTTTCCCGGGCGCCGACGGCAGCACGATAACCCAGGAAATAGATAATAATGCACAAACGATTCCGATTTATGGAGCCAATGGCAATACGCTGACTGAAGGGAGTGCAACGGGATTGCAACAAGTGAATATTACAACGAGTGGGGTAATAAGTGGGAATACCTCACAAGTTTATGTTATTAAGAATCCGCTGATATTTATCTACAATCCTATTGCCCCATGGGATTGGTATACCAATACAGGTAATCACAATGACAACTTGTGGGGCGACGGCACTGGTAAAAGCGCATTTGACCCGTGTCCTAAAAATTGGAGAGTGCCACCCGATGCATCAACCACGTTTGGTGATTTTGCTTCCACCTCGACTGCATCAGGCTTAGAATATACAATAAATGCAGGAAGAATATATCATAACATGGCATGGTTTCCTGCCGGAGGATATCGTACCAATGGAGGTTATGGTGTGTTAAGCGGTGTTGGTAATTATGGATATTATTGGTCAGCAATGATTGGAGGAACCAGTGCCCGAACATTATACTTTAATCTGAGTACTCTTTTATCCAGTAGTACAGGCCGTCGTGCCGGTGGTTTTTCCGTTCGTTGCGTGCAGGAGTAACGTGGGGGGAATCGAAGGAGCGGGATAAGGGGGAGTAA
>NBJMC04203__coassemble_427_pt1 | contig 25303 bp, 16 predicted proteins | sample NBJMC04203__metabat2_high_PE_019 | metagenome-assembled genome bin NBJMC04203 | reverse complement strand
GCGAGGAAACCCTAACCCGAGCAGTACCGGACCGGAGCCAGTGGAGTTTAGGGTAAAGGCTGCTTGGCTGGAGTGCCTAGCGGCACCAAGCCTCAGCAGCCCCATGGCTCCGGCCTGACACGGTTGCTACGCAACCGCTTTTGCCGAATATTAATTAGTTGGATGTGTGAAACTAACACCTCAGGGCGAAGCCGGCGCAGCATGCTCGCCTCAGAACAGGCCTCCGCATGGGGCGGCTTCGGCCTGCAACGGTTGCTTACGCAACCGTATTTTCTCAGACATTAATTAGCTGGCGCGCCAAACAATAACTTATCAACTCCTAATGCCAAGCGAAGACGACTGCGAGAGCAGTCGTGCAGGCCGGAACCACCCCCGGTGGAGGCCTGCGCTAAAGCGCAATCCCCCACTGGTTCCGTCCTGAAAACGCTTTGTGGCTTGACACGAGTCGGCTCAAGTGCCGAACAGAATACCGGGTTGCCCCGCAACCGCTTTGTCGTGGATACAAGCGGAATCGCGTGCCATATGGCAACGACACCACACGGACAACCACCTTAGCGGACAGACTCTTGCGAAACCCGTTGGAGGCCTTCACGCTCCGCCAAACGCTCCATCAACGCATAAGCTGCAGCATAGTCATTCGGAATTTCCCCGTCAAGGATGGCATTTTTGATTTGCTCTTTGATAACCCCGATGGTACGGCACGGCGGCAAACCATAGGTGGACATAATCAATTCACCGGTAATGGGCGGTTGGAAATTGCGAATGTGGTCCTTCTCCTCAATTTCCTTCATTTTGCGGCGCACCAGTGCAAAGTTGGCCAAATAACGCCGCACTTTGGCATCGTTACCCGAGGTGATATCCGCTTCGCAAAGGGTCATGAGGTCTTCCACATCGTCACCCGCTTCGAACAGCAATCGACGAACGGCGGAATCCGTGACTTCGTCTTCCGAGAGGATAATCGGACGAAGGTGCAAAGAAACCAACTTCTGCACATATTTCATTCGTTCGTCCAGCGGCAGTTTTTGCTCACGGAAAATGGCCGGAATCATTTTGGAACCCACGACCTCATGGCCATGAAACGTCCAGCCGACACGGTCGTCCCACGCTTTGGTGCGGGGTTTCCCGATATCATGCAACAGGGCCACCCAACGCAGCCAGATATTGTCCGTATGCGGAACAATATTGTCCAGGACCTTGAGTGTATGGATGAAGTTGTCTTTGTGCGCTCGTCCGCGTACCGTTTCCACCCCCTTGAGTTTCACCAGTTGTGGAAAAATCAATTCGAGCAACCCGCATTCGTCGAACAGCCGCCAACCCTTCGACGGACGCGGCGAAGACATGATTTTTTCGATTTCCGTGGCAATACGCTCCCGCGAAATAATCCGGATGCGTTCCCGATTGCGTCGGATGGCTGCAAAGGTTTCGGGTTCGATACGAAAGTCGAGCTGCGTGGCAAAACGGATAGCTCGTACCATCCGCAGCGGGTCATCCGAAAAGGTGGTATCGGGGTCAAGCGGCGTGCGAATCAGCTGCGCCTCCATATCCTCCATTCCCTCGAACGGATCTACCAACTCTCCGAAATTCGAGGCATTCAGCCCGAAAGCCATGGCATTAATTGTAAAGTCGCGCCGCCGCTGGTCATCCTCCATGGAGCCGTCTTCCACGATGGGTTTGCGACTGTCAGCACGATAGGACTCGCGCCGTGCGCCGACAAACTCCACCTCCCACTCCCCCACGCGCAGCATGGCCGTTCCGAAATTGCGGAAGACATTGACTTTGCTGTGGGTCTCGCGTCCAAGCTCTTCGGCCACGGCAATACCGCCACCCGTTCCACCCCCGACAATAACCACATCAATATCGGTACAAGGGCGCATCAGGTAGTAGTCCCGCACAAAACCGCCTATCACATAGGCCTGCACTCCGCGACGGTCGGCAATGGTTCCGATTTTGCGGAAGAGCGGGTCTGTCAGGGCTCGGTTAGCGTTGGGCATGGACAGCGTTTTGGAGTTTTTGGAGGTAAAGGCGAACGGTATTTTCGAGTCCGAGGTAGAGGGCTTCGGAGATAAGGGCGTGGCCGATGGAGACCTCCAGTAGACCCGGAACGTGCGCCGCAAAATATTCGAGATTTTCGAGACTGAGGTCATGGCCGGCATTGACCCCGAGGCCGCAGTCACAGGCTGTTCGGGCAGCTTCGACAAACGGAGCCGCGGCACGGGCCGGGTCAGCGGCATAGGCCGTGGCGTAGGCCTCGGTGTAGAGTTCGACACGGTCGGTACCGGTGGCCACAGCCGCCTCCACCATACGCGGGTCGGCATCCACAAAGATGGAGACGCGGATGCCGTTCTCCTTGAACCGTGCCACGATGTCGCGCAGCAGGTCTCGGTTTTTCACGGTATCCCAGCCGGCATTCGAGGTGATGGCGTCGGGAGCATCGGGGACCAGCGTCACTTGTGCCGGCCGCACCTCGTTCACCAGGTCGATAAAACGGCCACCCGGGTAACCTTCTATGTTGAATTCCGTGGTTAGCAGCGGTTTCAGTGCCCGCACGTCGGCATAGCGGATATGGCGTTCGTCGGGACGGGGATGGACCGTGATGCCTTCCGCGCCGAAACGTTCGATATTCCGGGCTGCTTCCAGCACATCGGGCATATTTCCTCCGCGCGAATTGCGCAGGGTCGCAATCTTATTGATGTTTACGCTTAACTTGGTCATAATTTTTGAGTATTTTTGTCTTCATCGGGTCTGCAACCCTACGGGAACCACCACGCCGTTCTGAGCGGCCGCGGTACGTTTCACGCACCACACGTTTGCAGCCGACAAAGATACGAAATTTTGAACCACCCGTTTATGAAAATTGCCCTGTACTCGCGTCCCGAGAATCCGGCACTGCCCGTCATCACCGAGCAGCTGGAGCAGCGCGGGCTCCCCTATACACTGAACCCCTCTTCGGTCGAGGGTTATGACCTGGCGTTGAGTTTCGGGGGTGACGGCACCTTCCTGAGCACCGTCCGCAAAATGGGCGGACATCCGATTCCGATATTGGGGATTAACTCGGGTCGGTTGGGTTTTATGGCGGCCGTTGCCCTGGAGGAGATTGCCACGGCGCTGGATGAACTGCACGAAGGACAATACACGGTCGAAGAGCGGACCTTGCTGCAGGTTGCGGGCGATGCGTGCGGGCTGGCGGCCAACGAATTTACGCTCCAGAAGGCCGGCACGGCGATGATTTCGGTCGAAATTGCCGTGGACGGAGAACATGTGGCAACCTACTGGGCCGACGGGGTGATTGTCTCGACATCGACCGGCTCGACCGCCTACTCGATGAGTGTCGGCGGAGCCATTTTGGCACCGGGGTGTCGGTGTTTCATTCTCTCGCCCATTGCCCCGCACAACCTGAACATACGGCCGCTGGTAGTACCGGACACCAGTGCAATACGGCTGACGGTGGGCACCCGCAACGGGGGTGAAGCCATCGCGACCATTGACAACCGCGAACGGATGGTGGCCAACGGGAGTACTTTTGAGTTATCGCGTGCCGACCATCGGCTGCGGGTGATACGCCCTGCGGGCAACTCCTTTTACAAGACCCTGCGGAACAAGTTATTGTGGGGAGTCGATGCGCGGAACAGCAACTAAATACGTAAGAGACCCATAGCATTTGGGGCCGTCGGAAATGCATTTTCCGACGGCCCCAAACGTAAATCCCGCTCCCTACTTGCCGAGCTTGCAACGGTACGACGCCCGATACTTACCCTTCGTAAAGGCCTGTAACTTCGACTTGATAAGGTTCTTCCGAATCGGCGCCACGCGGTCCGTAAAGACGATGCCGTCGATGTGGTCATACTCGTGCTGAATGACCCGTGCCGGATATCCATCGAACTCCTCATCGCGCGGTTGCAACTTTTCGTCCAGGTAGCGAATCCGAATTTTCGACGGCCGCACCACATCTTCGTTCAGCCCGGGCAGACTCAGACACCCTTCGCCCATCTTCACCTCTGCCCCGCTCCGTTCGTAAATCTCGGCATTGATAAAGACCTGTTTGAGCGGCATCCCCTTGGGAATCTCCTTGGCCACGGAGGTCAGGTCGATGCAGAAGAGGCGAATCGGCAGCCCCACCTGCGGAGCCGCCAGCCCTACCCCATCGGCCTCAAACATCGTCTCAAACATGTTGTCAATCAATCCCTTCAAATTCGGATAGGTCGCCGCATCAATGTCCTGCGCCACTTCGCGCAACACCGACGACCCGTACACATAAATCGGTAATATCATGGTTTTTCTCTCCTTTTTCCGTATTAACATTCACTGTCTCGGGACGGAGGTCTACCCTCGCTCGCTCCGTACCGCTGCCGACTCTAAATAAGACTGCAGGATTATCACCGCACTCACCCGGTCCACCAACCCCTTGTCCGTGCGCCGCGTCATCTTCTTCACCCCACCCTCGATAATGGCCCGATGCGCCAGCACCGACGTAAAACGCTCGTCGTAGAACACCACCGGTATCTCGGGCAGCACCTTCCGCAAACGGTTCACAAACGGCGTGATATAGCGCTGCGATTCCGACGGCTCGCCGTTCATCTGACGAGGCTCCCCTATCACAAACCGCTCCACCTCGTTCTCCGCCACATAGCGTTGCAGATACTCCACCACCTCATGAGCCGCCACCGTCGCCAGTGGGGTCGCTATCAACTGCAGGGGGTCGGTCACCGCCAACCCCACCCGCTTGCGCCCATAGTCTATCGCGAGGATACGTCCCATAATTCCACCGCAAAAATAACGAATAAAACCGACCTTTTCGTACCTTTGAACCACTAACCCATCGTTTCATGAAACAAACCCTCTCAACTCTGGCAGCTTTGGCAGCCTTAGGGACGGCTGCGGCTGCACAGCACGACCGCCCCAATGTTATTCTCATCATGACCGACCAGCACCGATTCGACTACATCGGAGCGGTCAATTCGGAGATTGAAACCCCCAACCTGGATGCCCTGGCAGCCGACGGAGTGCTCTTTACCCACGGCTACAGCTCCACCCCGAGCAGCACACCGGCTCGCGCGGGGCTGCTCACCGGACAGGCGCCCTGGCACCACGGACTGATTGGCTACGTGCCGTTTATCGCACCCGAATACCCTGTTCAGCTGCCCCAACTGATGACCGATGCCGGCTATTACAGCTACGGCATCGGCAAGATGCACTGGCATCCGCAACGCTCCCTGCGGGGTTTTGTCGCTACGGAGCTCGACGAATCGGGACGTGTCGAAGACCCGGGCTTTGTGAGCGACTATCGGCAATGGTTCGCACGCGTAGCCCCCGGCCTCAACCCCGATTCGAGCCACATGGACTGGAACGGCCACAGCGCACAAGCCTATCCACTGGCCGACACACTGCACCCGACGTGGTGGACCGGTGAGCGGGCCGTGCGCCTTATCGAAGGTTACGACCGCGACGAGCCGCTCTTCCTGAAGGTCTCGTTTGCCCGCCCCCACAGCCCGTACGACCCCCCGAAACGGTTTTTAGAGTTGTACGAGGGTAAAACGCTCTCCGCCCCGGCCACCGGCGACTGGGATTCGACCTATTCGACCCGCTACGGCCACGACCCGCTGCGCCGCCCCGATGCCGCATACGGCGATTTCGGAGCGGATTACGCCCAAAACTCACGCAAATACTACGCGGCGAACGTCTCTTTCATCGACGAACAGGTCGGGCGAATCATTGCCGCCCTCAAGGCGCGTGGCCTGTACGACAACTCGCTGATTCTCTTCGTCTCGGACCACGGCGACATGCTCGGCGACCACTACCACTGGCGCAAGACCTACGCCTACGAAGGGTCGGCCCACGTGCCCTTTATTGTCCGTCCGCCACAGGGGATGCGCCTGAAGGTCAAACGCGGCACCACACGGGACGAACTGGTCGAAATACGGGACATTCTCCCGACCTTTCTCGATGCCGCAGAGGCCGAGATACCTGAGGCTGTGGACGGCGAGTCGATATTGAGTCTGCTGCGCAACCCTTCGCGCGCCTCGTGGCGCACCACCCTCGACCTCGAACACACGGGAAGTTACGGAGGCAGCAGCTGGGTGGCGCTGGTGGACGGACCGTATAAGTACATCTGGTTCTACAACAACGGCACCGAACAGCTTTTCGACCTGGAGGCAGACCCGTACGAGTGTCATGACCTGCACGCCTCACCCGAACAGACCGAACGCATGGCCTCTTTCCGCCAACAGATGGCCGACCACCTGCGCGAACGGGGACCGGAATGGGTAGCCGAGGACGGCACACTCAAAATCGTCAAACGGAACTCGCCCAAAACACCCCATTTCCCCGCCGAATCCAAATAATGCCGCTCGGAAAATCCCGAAAATAACTACCTTTGTTTCTCTATAAATTTTCAAGACCGATGACACAGGAAGAACTTTTCAAAAAACTCATTGCCCACAGCAAAGAGTACGGGTTTATTTTCCCTTCGAGCGAGATATACGACGGTTTGGCTGCCGTTTACGACTACGGTCAGCTGGGTGTTGAACTGAAGAACAACATCAAACGCTACTGGTGGGATGCGATGACCAAACTCCACGACAATATCGTGGGGATTGACGCGGCCATCTTCATGCACCCGAAGACCTGGGAGGCATCGGGCCACGTGGGTGCCTTCAACGACCCCCTTATCGACAACAAGGACAGCAAGAAGCGGTATCGTGCCGACGTACTGATTGAGGACTGGATTGCCAAACAGGACGAAAAAATCGAAAAAGAGGTTGCCAAGGCAGCCAAACGTTTCGGCGATGCGTTCGACCGCGAACAGTTTGTGACGACCAATCAACGCGTACTGGACATCAAAGCCAAACGCGATGCGGCACACGAAAAGATGACCGCAGTGCTCAACGCCAATGACCTGGCAGGGGTGAAGGCACTGATTGAAGAGCTCGAAATCGTCTGCCCGATTAGCGGCACCAAGAATTGGACCGACGTACGGCAGTTCAACCTGATGTTCCAGACCCAGATGGGTTCGACGGCCGATGGCGCCAACACGGTCTATCTGCGTCCCGAAACCGCGCAGGGGATTTTTGTCAATTTCCTCAATGTCCAGAAAACGGGCCGCATGAAAATCCCCTTCGGGATTGCCCAAATCGGAAAAGCTTTCCGCAACGAAATCGTTGCCCGTCAGTTTATCTTCCGCATGCGTGAATTCGAACAGATGGAGATGCAGTTCTTCGTCAAACCAGGAACCGAAATGCAGTGGTTCGAACACTGGCGTCAGTTCCGCATGAGCTGGCACCGTGCGCTGGGCTTCGGCGACGAACACTACCGTTTCCACGACCACGAAAAACTGGCCCACTATGCCAATGCAGCTACGGACGTGGAATACGAATTCCCGTTCGGTTTCAAAGAGGTCGAAGGGATTCACTCCCGCACCGATTTCGACCTCTCGCAGCACGCCAAATTCTCGGGCAAGAAAATCCAGTACTTCGACACCGAGAGCGGCGAAAGCTACACCCCCTATGTGGTCGAAACGTCGATTGGGGTGGACCGTATGTTCCTTCAGGTCTTCTCGGCCGCCTATACCGAAGAGAAACTCGACAACGGCGAAGAACGCGTCGTGATGCGTTTCCCGGCAGCACTGGCTCCGGTGAAGGTGGCCGTTCTGCCGCTGGTCAAGAAAGACGGACTGCCCGAGGTGGCACGCAAAATTGTGGACGACCTGAAATTCGACCACTACGTACAGTATGACGAAAAAGACAGCATCGGGAAACGCTACCGCCGCCAGGACGCCATCGGTACGCCGCTCTGCGTCACGGTAGACCACCAGTCGCTCGAAGATGGCACCGTGACAATTCGCCATCGGGATACCATGCAGCAGGAGCGCGTGGCGATTGCCGAACTGCCTCGCATCGTGCACGATATGGTGAGCCTGCGGCCGCTGTTTGCCAAGCTGGTGAAATAATTGCAGAGGAAGGTACCCTCCCTCCTGTCAACTATTTGGGGCCTTGTTTGAATACCAACGGGTATTCAAACAAGGCCCCAAAACTTATTGCAGCAGTGCGAAGTGGCCCAATAAGCCGCTACAGATTCTCCTGAATAAACCGAATAGCCCGCCGCAAAAGGTGGTCACGCGAAGTGCCCATCCCGTGGTTCTTGTCCGGATATATCAGCAGTTCGAAATCCTTATCGGCACGCACCAACTGCTCAATCATCTCATAGCTGTTCTGGATATGGACATTGTCGTCGCCCGTACCGTGTGCCAGCAGCAGTTTGCCTTTGAGCAGGCGGGCAAAATGAATGGGACTGTTATCATCATACCCAGCAGCATTATCCTGAGGCAATCCGTTGTAGAGTTCGGTATAAATCGTGTCGTAGTAACGCCACGAAGTCACGGGAGCCACGGCCACGGCCAGTGCAAAGACATCAGCCCCCTTCAGGATACAGTTCAGGGCCATAAAGCCTCCGTAGCTCCAGCCGTAAATACCGATACGGGTCGAGTCCACATAGGGCAGTGTGCCGAGGTACCGCGCAGCCGCAATCTGGTCCTGCACCTCAAGGGCCCCAAGATTTCCATAGGTACACTTGCGGAACTCTTCACCGCGAAACCCTGTGCCGCGCCCATCGACACAGACTACCAGATACCCCTCACCCACCAGAGCCGTCTCCCACGACCAGCCCCAGCTGTCGGCCACCTCCTGCGACCCCGGGCCGCTGTACTGGGTCATCAATACGGGATAGCGACGCGTAGAGTCGAAATCGATCGGTTTGAGCATATAGCCGTTCAGTTCCACCCCTTCGGGCGTGGTGAAGGTGAAGAACTCTTTGTGCGGCAGTATCAACCGCTTTGTGGGAACATATCCCCATCCCGTTATCGTCCCGTCGGATGTCTCGACAGATTCAAAAAACGCTTCTTTCTGCAACTTACGCGGCGGATTAGGCCCATCGACCATCCGATAACGTAACATCCCGTTATCCTCCAGCACCCGCACAGCCCGTCCGTCGGCCACCCGACGCAGGGTCACCACGGTCGGAGTCGTTGTATTTGAAAAATAATCAATCCAGTAGCGGTATCCCGGCCCAAAGACGCCGCGGTGCGTTCCCACCTCATCGTCGGGCGAGAGTTGTTTTTTACCCGTCCCGTCCAGCTGCACCGCATAGACTCTCCGCCGTAACGGCGAACCCTCGGTCGATTGGTAGTAGACATACCCCTTCTTCGGGTCAATGCCGTAGAGTGCCGTTACCTCCCATTCGCCGTCCGTCACCGCATTGACCAGTTGGCCCTGCATGTCGTAGCGGTAGAGGTGCATCCATCCGTTCCGCTCGCTCTTGACCAGGAAGCCCGTTCCGTCGGGCAGGAAAGTCACCGTCTCGTTGTTGATGCGCTCAATGTAGCGAGGATTGCGCTCTTCGTACAGCAGGGTCGTAGCCCCCGTGTGGGCATCGCCCAACAGCACCCGATAGTGGTTTTGGAGGCGGTTCAGCCAGTGCACCACCACCCGACCGTCATCGGTCCACCCGATACGCGGCACGTAGATATCGGTCGTATCGGACATCAAATCGACCGTCAGGGTCGTATCCTGGTCAAAGCGATAGACCTTGACCTCCACAATCGAGTTGCGTTCGCCTGCCTTCGGGTATTTGAAGTTGTAGTTCTCGGGATAGAGTTTGCCGCCAAAGGTATTCATGGAGTACTCCTTGACATGGCTTTCGTCGAAGCGGTAGAAGGCAATGGCATCGGACGAGGGTGCCCATTCGTAGGCGCGGGCGAAGCTGTACTCCTCCTCGTAGACCCAGTCGGGAATCCCGTTGATTATCGAGCCTCGCTTGCCGTCGTGCGTCACCCGCCGCTCCACCAGCGTGTCACCCGTCAGGTCCACCACAAAGAGGTCGTTATCCCGCACAAAAGCGGCCCGCCGACCGTCCGGCGAAAGGGTCGCCTCCTGCTGCTTGCCGTTCGGCGACAACGGGCGCAACGCACCCGTACCCCGGTCATACACATAGTAAGATACCCGCGCCGAATGACGATAAATAGGTTCCCGACCCGTCACGAGGAGCATTTTGCTCTCGTCGTCACTCAACTCGTAACCCTCCACCCGCGGAAAATCCGCTGGAGCCGCAAAAAGCGTATCCACCAGTTTTCCCGTAGCGTACCGCCACCGCAACACATTACCTCCGTCCAGCGTCGTATAGTGCTCTCCGTCGGCCATCGGCCGCAACCCGCGCACCGTACGAGCCGACAACTCCCCCTTCGCAATATCGTCATAGTTCACCGTGTGAGCTGACTCAGCCCATACCGACAGGCTGCCCACCATCGCCAGTGTCCAAAAGAATATCCGTCGTACCATCGCTATTCCACTGCTTTAAGACTCATATCCAGACTCTTGATTTGGTGGGTCAGCGCCCCCACCGAGACATAGTCCACCCCGCACTCGGCATATGCCCGCAGGTTTTCGAGCGTAATGCCGCCCGACGACTCCGTCTCGGCCCGCCCGGCCACCTTTTTGACCGCCTCACGCGTCTGTTCTACCGTGAAGTTGTCGAACATGATACGGTCCGCACCGCCGGCCGCAAAGACACGGTCGATGTCCTCCAGCGAACGCACCTCAATTTCGATTTTCAGAGCCTTGTGTTTCTCCTTCAGATAGGCACGCGCCCCGGCGAGCGCCTTCTCGATACCCCCCGCAAAGTCGATGTGGTTGTCCTTCAGCAAAATCATGTCGAACAGCCCGATGCGGTGGTTTTCACCTCCGCCGATTTTCACAGCCATCTTGTCCAGTACCCGCATGCCGGGCGTAGTCTTGCGCGTATCGAGCACCTTGGTTTTCAGCCCCCGAAGCGCATCGGCATAGACGGCCGTCTGGGTGGCCACGCCGCTCATCCGCTGCATGATGTTCAGAATAATCCGCTCGGCCTGCAGCAACGTAATCAGCCGCCCTTCAACATAGAAAGCGATATCGCCCGGCTGCACCCGGTCGCCATCCTTCCGTATATGTTCAAAGGTCACCGTCGGGTCCAACCGACGGAAAACCCGTTCGGCCACCTCAACGCCGGCCAACACCCCCGCCTGCTTAATCAGCAGTTTCATCCGTCCGCGCTCGTCGGTCGGAATGGAGCTCAGGGAAGTATGGTCACCGTCGCCGATGTCCTCGGCAATGGCCAGCTCAATCAGTTTATCGACAAAAGGTTCGTAGGCTTTTTCCATATCGTGTGTATGTTTGTTTGGACAGATTATCGTGCGCACGAAGCCGCCCCGCAGACACAGAGGGCCGAAATGCAAAAATAGGAAATAAATGCGAGAGGAATCCGCCCTCCTTTTTGTAGCTTTGTAAAAAGTGACCTTTTCTGTACCCCCATGGTTATCGAATTAATCGTCGTCGGCAAAACCACAGGCAGCTGGCTCGAGAGCGGCATCCGAGAATATACGGAGCGTTTGGCACACTACACACGCTTTACGTTCAGCGTCATTCCCGAACTCAAAAACGCCCGCAGCCTGCGCGAAGAGCAGATTAAACGCACCGAAGGCGAACTGATACTCGGCCGCACGGCACCGAGCGACTGGGTCGTCCTGCTCGACGAACAGGGTCGCCAACCGGCCGGGTCCGTTGCCCTGGCCGACTGGCTGCAGGGACTGCTGAACCGCGGCACCCGCAAGGTGGTCTTCGTCATTGGAGGAGCCTACGGCTTCTCTCCCGAAGTCTACGCCCGCGCCAACGAAAAACTATCCCTCTCGGCCCTTACCTTTTCACACCAGATGGTACGCCTGATATTCGTCGAACAACTCTACCGCGCCTTCACCATCCTCAACGGAGAACCCTACCACCACCGCTAACCACCCCTCTCAGGCTCCCCGGTCACTGTTTTCCCTTCGATTTCTGTTTCCCATGCCACGTCCCCTTCCCCGCTCCTCCAACCTCTTCCGCACGTTCGGCATCCGCCTGCGCCGCTGGATACGCCCCGCCCTGCTGCCACTGGTCATCGTACTGCTGAGCATCAACCTCTTCTACACCCTGGTGCGCATCGGCAATACGGCACCCCCCAACACCCGACACATTACCCGTACCCTGCACGATATCACCGCAGCGACACAGCCCACGGTCGAAGCGTGGCTCACCACCCCCGACGATTCGCTCTTTCTCCACCGCCTGTGGTTAGACGAAAGAACCGCCCCCTGGTCTAAACAAGGCGTCTCGCTGCTGCTCTTCCGCGACTCGTCGATGGTCTACTGGTCGCGTTACATCTACCAGGCCAACGTAAACCGTTTCTGGCTAACCCCCTCCTCCACCCTCCGACAAATCGGAACCCACCAAATCCTTACCCACACCGAGGCCCGTAACGGGCGCAGTGCCGTCGTAGCCATCGACCTGCACAACGAACTCAGCGGATGGTACAACTCCACCCTCTTTCCCGACACCCGCATCCGCCTGCTGCCCGACAGCGACAGCACCCGTGCACGCCATCCGCAGGCCCTCCCCGTTCAAACCGACGGATATTCCTTCTATATCGAGGCACTACCGATTCAAAACATGCCCTGGTGGGCCGAACTGTGCGGCTGGGGGGCTATTCTCCTCTTCGGCCTATACATCAAGAACCACGTCCGACTACGCACCACCCGCCACAACGTCTTACGCAATGCCGGTCTGCTGATGCTCCTTTTCGTGCTGCTGCGCATCGGACTCTACTACAGCGGACTACCCAACCCGCACGGCACCCTGTTCAGCAAAATTTACGGCATACACAACTACACTCTCGGCTCATTGGGCGACTTGCTGCTCAGTTACAGTCTCTTTTTCATCTACGCCGCCTACCTGTTTCAGGTGCGAGCCAAACTCAACTGGCAATACCGCCGGCTTAACCGTACGGGGAAAGGAGCTGCGATTCTACTATTCAGCGCCGTGGTGGCCGTTATTATCTCCATTTTCCACTATGCCCTCATTCTCTCCATCTACACCCCGAAAATCAATATCCAAATCTCTGACATCTTCGCGCTATCGTTCGCCTCAGCGATGTTTTACCTGCTGACCATCCTCTTTGTCAGCATCCGGGTGCTGATAGCCAACACCGCACGCTACCTCTTCGGTACCCGAAAACTCATCCTGCGAACCCTCCTTACAACAGCCCTGATACTCCTGCTGCTCTACCCCATTGAAACGCAAATCCGCCAAACCGGATATATACTGATTCTCTTTTATTTAGCCTCCGCCGGGGCTGAGGCCATACGCCACCGTTTCCAACACTATGGCTCCTTTATCCTCTCCCTGGTCATTTTCAGCGCCTATATCGCATACTTTGCCACCCGCGAAAACTGGTCCGCGCAAAACAATGCCCAAAAACTCTATGCCCGTATCCTGGCCACCTCGCCGCACGACCAGGCCCTGATGAGCTCCGAACAACAACGCAACGGAGAACTCAGTCTCGATGCCCGTTTCCGTAACTTCACCTATGCCCATATAAGCTCCCACCAAATCTCATTCAAACACAACAACGGGAACAACTATCAGGGGATGGCCGCCCTGGTCACCCCGGGGCGCGACACCTTCCTGACGCGGGACGGACAAACGCACTTCCTATACAACTACTACGACCAAAACGGACAACCCGGCATTCTGGTCATCAGCCGAAAAGCCACCACTGTTCTGGATGCCGTGTCGCTCTACGTTTACATCTTCATACTGCTCTATATCCTGTGCGGTTTGCTGCTGGAGATGTCCGGCTACACGTTCAACATCCAACGCCTGGGCACACGCATGACATTCAAAATACGGGCCGTGGTTATCGGTGTGGTTCTGTTCGCCATGCTGGCCGTGACACTGGTTATCGTAAACCATACCCTGACCAATTTTCAACACCAGCAACGACAATTTATCAATAACAACATTCAACGATTGGGTCGCAGTTTATCTCAATTTCTGGGCAGCCAACCTCTGGATGCCGCCCTTGTACGCACGTGGCTCGAAAGCGAAAACCGAGATATCGGATACAGCATCAACATCTACAGCACCAATGGCGACTTAATCGGGTCGTCTACTCCGGAATTTTTATTCCCCCCGCGAATGAACAGTTCGGCTTATCGCTATCTCCACTACCTGAAACGCCCGCTCTATGTGGCCGACCTCAATCGCCGCCGCTACACATCGGCTTTTGCGCCGATTTACAGCGCAGGGGAATTGAAAGGCTACCTGAATCTGGCTTACGAAAGTTCAAGCAATACCAATCGATTCCAACAGCATGAACTGCTGACCGACATTCTGAATCTGTTTCTTATCATCCTCTGCGTAGCGGTGATACTGTCGGAAATTCTATACCGCCTGTTGTCCAAGCCCTTCAATCAACTCCACGAAGCGATGGGCAACATTTCCAAAATGCAAAAAATAGATGCTGTCGGGTCGAGTCGTAAAATCAGCGACGAGGTGGGCATGCTGGTCGAACAGTACAACACGATGATTGACTACCTGGAGGCCAGTTATCGTCAGTTGGCCCGCAGCGAACGGGAAGGGGCCTGGCGTGAAATGGCCCGGCAGGTGGCGCACGAAATAAAAAACCCGCTGACCCCGATGCGGCTGAAGATACAGATGCTGCAACGCTACATGCACGACCACAGCGGCGAGGAGTTGAATGCACGGGTGGAATCGACCTTGACTCTGCTGCTCGAACAAATCGACCTGCTGACCAAAATTGCGAGCGAATTTTCAGATTTTGCCAAACTGGGCGAGGGCCATCCTACCCGTATCGACTTGATTCCTTTAGTCAGCCACGTGGCAAAACTGTATGATGACCAGGAGCATGTCCAAGTCACGCTGCACACACCCCAAACGGATGACGGGACTCCCATTCCGTCGATTTGGGTCACGGCCGATTCCGACCACCTCACACGGGTTTTTGTCAATATTTGCCAAAATGCGGTGCAAGCCATGAGCGGCCAAAGGGAAGCCCGTATCGACATTTCACTGACATTATCCCAAGAGTGGGTACACATCCATTTTCACGATAATGGACCGGGCATCCCGGAAGAGATTCGCGACAAAATTTTTGTCCCGAACTTCACCACCAAAAGCAGCGGCAGCGGTTTAGGCCTTGCTCTGTCCCGTAAGATTGTCGAATCGCTGGGAGGAACTATCTCTTTCGAGAGTGTTATCGGCGAAGGAACAACCTTTACCGTTTCTCTCTCCTCAGAATCTTCCTCCGCCACCCCATCCGTAGATTAGCGCCGTCTGCATCGTCCGATACCGTTTACCTGCACAGGGTCGTGGTGCTGCAGAGTTGAGATTTCTAAAGAACTGCAGTCTCTCGTTTTCGGTCAGCGTCTCGCTCCTATGGCGCTGCCCGAAAATACATATATTTAGAAAGCAAAATGCGCCTTCGCCCAAAGACGCATAGCCCGCAGTCGCTCTTATAGGGAGAACCAGTGCTGCTCTGCACGCGAACTGACTTATGGTAGCCTCATGTTTTGCAGGCTTTCGGTTCGTTTGTGTTTGCCAAGCAGGGTGCAGTTTTGTCAGAAACTGCCGACCTATGCGCCCAAGCGGCTCTGCCGCTTCGGGGGATGGGCGCAAGGTCGAAAGCATTTGCGGCAGGCCTAACGAGAGGCCGAAGCCAGCGGGGGAATGAAAATAGCCGGGCTGTTTTCGGTCCTCCGCTTGGGGTGGCTTCGGACCGACGGGTTGCCGAGGCAACCCGATGCCGTTGGACACTCCAGCCAAGCCGCCTCTACCCTAAACTCCACTGGCTCCGTCCTAGTGTATTGCTCGGGTCAGGTTTTCCTCGCTTGGGGTTTATCTGCTCTTTGCGCTCTATTCCCTCCGGGAGAGCCTGAGCTGCTCCCTGCGCCTTCCCCCTCTTCCCCTACACGGATACCCCTGCGGATTACTCCCCCTTATCCCGCTCCTTCCCTTCCCCCTTACGCTACTCCTGAACGCAACGGACGGAATAGCCATACGCACGGCCATAAAGATTACTTGGGCGAACAGCGTTTCTAAAGAAATAAAAATATTTGCTTTGCGTATCCGACGGAGTGGACGACCACCAATACCCATTCAACCCTACGAGTCGTAAAGTGTTGTTGCTGTATGTGCGATAACCTCCAGATGAATACCATGTCAATGCTTTGTATACTCTGCCATTAGTCATATTGTAATCGCCGGTTACGGTTTGAACCCCTAAAATGTAGTATGGGGCATTCTCGTCATAAAAATCATTCCAAGTCCCGTCTTGTGGTACATGCCATCCAGTGGGACACGGGTCATAGACACTTTTGGTTGTGGCTCCCCACAATGTATTGTTCTGAGACCCTGAAATCGTATACCAGTCATACGGGGCTGTAGGATTACAAATAAATGTTGTGGGATTTTGAATACTATACGACAATGTATTTGTCCCTGATATGATATCTTCAATAAGTACATTGGCGATGGTTGCTGTTTCTCCATTGATATCGTATATCGGGACGGGGATAGTTCCACTATAAGCATCAGGCGGAATCGTGCTGCCGTCGCCGCCCGGAAAACAGTCCTTGCGGCCACCCCCCAAAAAACCTACAGCCCCAACAACGCCCGGTAACGACCCGAAAAACTCCCCAGTACCAACTCATACGAATGGTCTATCATCCCTCGAATATCACCATCCGTCAAATGAGGCCCTGTCAGATAGACCCCGTTCCAATGACGCTTGTTCATATGCCATCCCGGCTCGACCTCCTCCGGATAGCGGTCGCGCAACTCGACGGCCCAATCCGGGTCACACTTCATCAGCAGGTAATCCGGACGCTCCAAAGCACATAAGAGGAATATTTTTCCCTGCCGTTGGGCACTGTCCCCTACCAGAAAGACCATCGTCTCTTCGTCGAACGGAAAAGCCTCGGTGACACCCGCTTTCGACAAACAATACTCCCGAACCGTTTCAATATTCATAATGCTGTTCAATAACGAGGTAAGTACCTATAAAAAGGGATGGAACCATGTCCATCCCCATATTGATTCATCCCGAGGTCTGCGGTAATAACCTCAGAATAGCTTCAGAACCATAATCGTCCTACCGTCTATGTTCCTTCACCCACTCACGGGCATTGACAAAGACTTCAATCCAGGGGGTGATTTCATCCTCCGAACGCGGAGCCTCGCTGGGATAGTAAGCCCAGTTCCACGGCCGCATGGCACGTTCCAGGTGAGGCATCATCGCCAGGTGGCGACCATCAGCCGAACAGATAGCCGCTGCATTGTAATCACTGCCGTTCGGATTGGCAGGATATTCCGCATAGAGGTACTTCATCGGGATATGGTAATGCTCTTCGGCATAGGGCAGGTGGAATTTTCCTTCGCCATGCGCCACCCAAATACCGAGTGCCGACCCTTCCAATGAGCGCAGCATCACTGACGGAGAGGGCTGCACCTTCACACCCAGGAAACGCGATTCGAACTTGTGCGAATCGTTGTGCAGCATACGGGGTTTCTCTTCGTCCGATTTCGGAGCAATCAGCCCTAATTCGACCATCAACTGACACCCGTTGCAGATACCGATGGAGAGGGTATCGGGACGGGCATAGAAGCGGTCGAGAGCCTCTTTCGCTTTCGGGTTGAAGAGGAACGCCCCGGCCCAACCTTTGGCCGAGCCCAACACGTCCGAGTTGGAGAAGCCACCCACAAAGGCAATCAGATTGACATCTTCGAGGGTTTCGCGACCCGAAATCAGGTCGGTCATATGGACATCCTTGACATCGAATCCGGCCAGGTGCATGGCCCATGCCGTTTCGCGGTCACACTGACATCCTTTTTCACGAATAATCGCGGCACGGATACCTGTTTTCGTTTTCCTATGGGGGTCAATGCTGTATTGAGCCAGTATCCCGGTAAAGGCAGCCGGAAAATCGTAGTACAGCGGTTGTTTCTTGTAGTTTTCGTAGCGTTCGAGGGCCAGTTGCGGCGTACTTTGGTTGCGGTCGAGCAGGTACGAAGTCTTGTACCACACATCGCGCAACTGGTCGATATCGAGGACCATTTTTTCGCAGCAGCCGTGACGCAGGGTAAATTTCCGAGTGCCATTGACACGGGCAATCACCTGTGCGGCCACACCGTATTTGTCGAGTTCGTTCACCACTGCCTCAGCGTCGGCTACCTGGAGCAGCACGGCCGGTTTTTCGCTGAAGAGCAGTTTAACGAGGTCGTTGTTACGCAGCGGGTTCAAATCGACGTCCAGCCCGGCACGATTACCCCCGAAGGCCATCTCCAGCAACGCCGTAATCAGCCCGCCGCCTGACACATCGTGTCCCGCCAACACATGGTGTTGTTCTATCAACTGTTGTACAGCGTTGAAAGCCCGCTTAAAGTAGGCCGCATCCTGAACGGTCGGTACATCGACCGAGGACCCTATGGCCCCAACCACCTGCGCAAAGGCACTACCGCCCAACAGAAAATCTTCACCGCCCGTCATATCGACATAGAGCAGTGCGCTGCCCGTTTCGCAGTAGTTTTCGTCCAGCGCGGCCCGCACACACTTCTTCACATCCGAGACCTCTCCCGCCGAAGTGATAATCACCGTGCCCGGAGCCAGGACAGCCTGTCCATCCGGATACTTCTGAGTCATGGAGAGGGAGTCTTTCCCGGTCGGGATATTGATTTTGAGGTCGAGCGCAAAGTCGCTGGCCGCCTGCACGGCCCGATAGAGGCGAGCATCTTCACCCTCGTTCTTGCAGGGCCACATCCAGTTGGCACTGAGCGAGATGCCTTCCAGTCCGCCGACAATCGGCGCAAAGACGATATTGGTCAGGGCTTCGGCAATCGCCAGCACCGACCCCTTCGCCGGGTCAGCCACCGCAGCGGCAGGAGCATGTCCCAAAGCCGTTGCCACCCCATACGTACCTTGGAAGTCGAGCGCAATCACCGCACAGTCATTCAGCGGCAACTGCATGGTCCCGGCTGTCTGCTGCATTGCCACACGCCCCGTCACCGAGCGGTCCACCTTGTTGGTCAGCCAGTCCTTGCAGGCCACCCCTTCAAGCTGCAGCACATCGGTCAGGTACTCGCCAATACGGTTTACGTCGTATTCCGGAGCCTTGTAGGTATCAATCACCGTATGGTCGGTCATCACCGTCCGCGGCGCTTCGCCAAACATCGCACTCAGTTGCAGGTCGATGGATTTTTCGCCCGTGCGGTTGTCCACAAAGGTAAACTGCATATCGCCCGTGGTCTCACCAATCACATACATCGGCGACCGTTCGCGGTCGGCAATGGCCCGCAGTTTGTCGATATGCTTTTCGTTCATCACCAGCCCCATCCGCTCCTGCGACTCGTTGCCGACAATCTCCTTGTCCGAGAGGGTCGGGTCGCCCACAGGGAGCTTATCGAGGTCAATACGTCCACCGGTCGCTTCCACCAGCTCCGAGAGGCAGTTCAGGTGTCCCCCTGCCCCGTGGTCGTGAATGGAGACAATCGGGTTGTTCGGTTCTTCGGAGAGGGCCCGAATGGCATTGTAAGCCCGCCGCTGCATCTCGGGGTTCGAGCGTTGAATGGCGTTCAGTTCGATGGCATTGGCATACTCGCCCGTGGCCACCGACGACACGGCGCCACCGCCCATCCCGATACGGTAGTTATCCCCCCCGAGCAGCACCACTTTGTCGCCCGCGACGGGTTCATCCTTGAGCGAATCGACCTTTTTGCCATAGCCAATCCCCCCGGCCAGCATAATCACCTTGTCGAAGCCGAAAGTCTTGCCGTTTTCCTGATGTTCGAACGTGTAGAGCGACCCGGTAATCAGGGGCTGCCCAAATTTATTCCCGAAGTCCGAAGCCCCGTTCGAGGCTTTAATCAGAATGTCTTCAGGGGTTTGGTAGAGCCATTTACGCGCCGGGATATCGCGTTCCCAAGAGCGTCCTTTCGGGTCGTCGCCCAGACGCGGATAGGCCGTCATATAGCAGGCCGTACCGGCCATCGGGAAAGCCCCTTTCCCGCCTGCGATGCGGTCACGAATCTCACCGCCGGTACCCGTTGCCGCCCCGTTGAACGGTTCCACGGTTGTCGGGAAGTTGTGCGTTTCGGCCTTCACCGAGATGACGCTTTCAAAATCCTCCGTCACAAAGTAATCCGGTCCTTCGTGCGTGGCCGGAGCAAACTGTTCAACCACAGCCCCCTGCAGGAACGCGCAGTTGTCCTTGTAGGCCGACACCACCCGACCGGGATTGGTCGTCGTGGTCTTCTTGATGAGTTTGAAGAGTGTTTCGGGTTTCTCCTCCCCGTCAATCACAAACTGACCGTTGAAAATCTTGTGGCGGCAATGTTCCGAATTGACCTGCGAGAAACCAAACACCTCGCTGTCGGTCAGCGGACGGCCGATTTTCACCGCCAGGTCCTTCAGATACTGTATCTCGTCCGGATTGAGGGCCAGCCCCTGTTCGCGGTTATAGCTCTCGATATCCTCGATATAGACAATCGGTTCGGGTTGTTTGTCGATGGTAAAGACCTCACCGTCAATGGTGCGGTACATGCGATTCAGCATCTTGTCATAGGGTGCCGTTTCGCTGTCCACCATGCGGAACTCTTCGATGCGGGTAATGCCCTGAATCCCCATATTCTGGGTGATTTCAACCGCATTGGTACTCCACGGCGTAATCATTTCGCGCCGCGGCCCCACAAAGATGCCGCTCACGGAACTTACGTCGAGCCATTCGGCATTGCCGAACAACCAGCACAGTTTGTCAATATCCTGTTTGGCCAGCGCCGTGGTAGCCTGCACGGCATAGATGGTGTTGTCGCTACGGAAGAGTAGTATCATGGGATGGATATAGATTTCGACGTTCAAAGATACGTTTTTTTCGTGATTTTCGGCGGGTGGTCGGAAGATGGGGACGCAAGAGGCAAAAACAGCGTGTGGGCACGGCATTTTTTATCAAAATTGCCGTGCCCACACCCGCTAAACAGAAACTGCACACCCTACTTCACCCGCAACCGCTGTCCGAGCCGCAGGATGCTGTTGCGGTCGATGCCGTTCAACTGACAGATTTTCGTAATCGTGGTGCCATAGCGAATGGCTATCCGCCCCAAAATATCGCCCTGCCGCACAATATGATACACCGGTTCGGCAGCCACCGGCTTCGGTTGAGCCGCCCGAATCGTCGTGGAGTCGTCGGCCTCGGCCAACAGGGAGTTGGCAATCTCCTGGTCGGTCCAATCCTCTTCGTCCAACAGTTCCGAAGCGCGCGAATGGATGTTGAAGAACGACCGTTCGAGCGCAAAGGTATGATAACGGAGCATCCCCCGTTCGAAATCGAAGAGGAACTCGGGGTCGAAAGTCTGGTCGCAATAGCGCACCTCGAAATGGAGATGCGGCCCGTAGGCTCGTCCCGTTGCCCCCACATAACCAATCACCTGCCCCGCCTTCACATAGTCCCCCACTTCGACATTGCGTTTCGAAAGGTGGGCACTCCAGGTCTCCAGTCCGTTGGGATGGCGGATAATCACCAGATTACCAAACCCGCCGGTGTTGTAACGCGAGTAACGCACCTTGCCGTCAAAGGCTGCCATGACAGGCTCACCCACCTTCATCGGCACATCGATACCGTTGTGGCTGCGCCGACGTCGCGGGCCGTATTTCGAGAGAACCTTTCCCCGCACGGGAGAGCAAAACTGGCTGAGGCTGTCAATCAACTTCAGTTCAACCACCTGCGGCAGGTCCTCCAACTCCACGTTCCGATACGAAAAAACCGACGTCGTATCCCAGTTGTTGCGATAGACGGGCAGTTCGTCCAACCGCTCCATCGCAGGCCGATAATATTCCCAGGTGTTATTGCTGAAAAGGATAATGCGGGTATCGGGGTCCGGGGTTGCTACGGTATCGAGCGGTCGGCGCGGCAAATCCTCGATGCGCGGTGTGGTGGTCGTGCGTCGTTGGGCAGCAGACGGGGCTACCGTCAGCATCGCCAAAAACAGCGAGGCGAACCATGTAAAAGTCTGATTAATACGCATAAAGAGTATAGATAGTCAGGGGCGTTTGTCGATGACAAACGCCCCTGAGAATGGATTTATTGTTTCAGGAAATCGGCCACTGCCTCGAAGGGCACCGACGACTGCTCGCCCGTCACAATATTTTTGACGGTTGCCGTCTGTGCCGCCAATTCGCTCTCGCCCACAAAGACCATGTAGAGAATCTCACGTTTCTGAGCGTAGTCGAACTGTTTTTTCATCTTCACGGCCTCGGGATAAATCTCTGCCGCCACGCCCGCTTTACGCACGGCCGTAAGCAGTTTCATGGCTCCCACCTCTTCAACTCCGCCAAAATTGACAAACAGTGCCCGCACGTTGCGCATGGTCTCCTCGGGGAAGAGGTCCAGCCCCAACAACACATCGTAAATTCGGTCGGCCCCGAAGCTAATCCCCACGCCCGAGGTATCGGGCAGTCCGAAGATACCGGTCAGGTCGTCGTACCGTCCTCCGCCGCAGATGCTCCCCATTGGGAAGTCCAGAGCCTTCACCTCGAAAATAGCCCCCGTATAGTAGTTCAATCCCCGAGCCAGCGAGAGGTCGAGTTCTACGGGCAACGTCACATCCAACGCTTCGGCATAATCCAAAATCGTGGTCACCTCCTCAATCCCTTTCAACCCCGTGGGCGATTTCGCCCCGATAATCGAGGTGATGGCGGCCAGCTTTTCGCGATTCGTACCGCTCAGTTCCAAAATCGGTTGCAGTTGCGCAATCGCTTCCGCCCCCAACCCTTTGGAAGCCAACTCTTCATTAACAGCCTCGAGCCCGATTTTATCCAGTTTGTCGATGGCCACCGTAATGTCCATCATCTTGTCGGCATGGCCAATCGTCTCGGATATTCCGTAGAGAATCTTGCGGTTGTTGATTTTGAGTACCACCCGAATCCCGAGCGCGCCAAAGACATCCTGCACGATTTGAATCAACTCCACTTCGTTGAGCAGGGAACGTGTCCCCACCACATCCACATCACACTGGTAAAACTCCCGATAGCGTCCCTTCTGAGGACGGTCGGCCCGCCAAACGGGTTGTATCTGGTAGCGTTTGAAGGGGAAGACCAACTCGTTCTGATGCTGCACGACAAAGCGCGCAAAAGGCACCGTCAGGTCGTACCGCAACCCCTTTTCGCAAATCTTGTTTCCCAACACCACCGGGTTGTCACTCTCCACGGCTGCCTGCATCTCCTCGGGGTCCACTCCCTTCAGGAAATTACCCGAGTTGAGCACCTTAAAGAGCAGTTTGTCGCCCTCGTCACCATACTTGCCCAACAGCGTGGAAAGGTTCTCCATGCTGGGGGTTTCGAGCGGTGCAAAACCGTAGCGGCGGAAGACGCTCTTAATGGTATCGAAAAGGTAGTTGCGCCGTGCCATCTCCACGGGCGAAAAGTCACGGGTACCCTTGGGTATCGAGGGTTTCTGAGTTGCCATAATGTCGGGTTCTATGTCAGGCGGGGTCCCTCTTCGTCGAGCGAGCCCGCATCAAAAAGATTTGGGCGCAAAGATACGAAAAAACCGGCACGCTGCACAGCGCACCGGTCTATCTCTTCACCAACGAAGGAATACTGCCCCGCCCCGCTACAAGTCACACACCACGTATGCACTCACCAGCCAGTGGTTCATCTCGTTCCCTACGGCTTTTTGGGCATTCGGGATGCTGACCGTAATGCGGTGCGTCCCCGGAGTCAGGTTGGGCAACGCCACACACTCGGGCACGATGCATGACCCGGGACACCAGTTCGAGCGGCTCAGGTCCGACGAGGCCAGTGACTCTTCAATCTCCTTGGTATGATATTCGTCATCATGTCCTATATAAGGCGCGTTGCGTTTAATCAGCCACACGCCCGACCCGGGATTGAAACGGCGGAACGAGGCACAGTCATCACGCCACGGCACAAAATCGAGCACCGGTTCCCCGTCCACAAAGACCAGGTTCTGTTGTTTGGTAAACTCATCCCCGCCGGAGTGCCCCCCGTGACCGGTCGTAATATAGTAGAGCCGCGCATTCTTAGCCCCTTTCGGCACGGTAATTTCGGCCGTGATGTCTTCCGAAGCAAAACGCGTAGCCAGACTCTGCGACCCAATATACGGCACTGTATTCAAGACAGGAATCACCACACTCGGAGTCGCCTTGTCACACGCGAGCGGACTCTCGTCCAGCGTAATATCCAACGACACCACATACCCTTCCGTTGTCCAGCTGTCAATCCAGATGCCTACCCACGCTTCACCCTGCATGAGCGAAATCAACTGCGAAATATCCTGAGTCCACTGAACCTGTTTTTCCCAGAAGGGGATATAAACCGGTTTGCGATGCAATTTGTCATCGCTGAAATAGCCCACCCCAAAGGGTGTCATAAATCGCAACAACTCTACATAAGGAGCCTTTCCGCCCTGAGGTGTCACACCCATAAACGTACTGTCCGCACCCGGAGCCAACGGAGCCTTCCCCAGCATCATCTGCATCGGGTCGTCGCACGCAGGTATCACAAAGCATGAGCCCGACTTGTCCCAGCGGTCGCCGTTCGAAGCCAGCGTCAGCGTAATGGTCGCTTTCGTAGTGCGCTTATAGGTCGGGAATTTCACCTTTTTGAAGATATAGCGCCCGGTACCCGCATGGAGGACCCCGGCACTGTCAAGCGTCTCGTCATAATTTCCGAAGGCATGGACCTGCGTATTTTCGAAGATGGAGATTTTTTGGGCCGATGCTGCGGAGCAGAGCGAGGCAGCAGCGGCGCAGAAGATTAGAAAAAGTTTTCTCATATCACCAAGAATCGTAATTATTTCGGATACAAAAATAAAAAACACTTTCGAGTTTCAAAGAAAATTCAAAAGACGGCTGTATGTTCTAATAAATGAACATTTAATTACCATTGCATTGAGCAAAGATACAAATTATACTTTCAGTTTGTACTCTAAATATGAATTTTTCTTTGTCAGAGTACAGAAAATCTATCCGTATCAGGTGGTTCGCTATTATAGGCAGTATTAATACATATACTTATTTAATTGATAATCAAGTGTCACTTATGTCATTATGCAAATAATCGTTCGATTAATTGCACCCTTTACACAAACTAACTTTCTGATTGTTAAAAAATTAGATTTATGGAATCACCGACAAAAAACGTCACATGGGGATATCTCAGAACAGGCGGCAGGGATGATTGGCAGCGGAATATAGGCTTTCTGATCCAGGCTGGCGCTTCCAGCGGGAACATATTCTTCGAATCAGAAGGGGACCGCGAATTTAATCGCATGCTGGGGATGGCAAAACGGAAAGATGCCATTATAGTGCTCAGCATAGAGGACGTATGCAAAACCATTGACGAGTTGTTCAGACTGACAGAATGGATGATAAAACGAGGC
>NBJMC04203__coassemble_420_pt1 | contig 25573 bp, 18 predicted proteins | sample NBJMC04203__metabat2_high_PE_019 | metagenome-assembled genome bin NBJMC04203 | reverse complement strand
GCTGCCCTCCCCCATCGCCGTTCTACCTGTTTTCCGCCAGGAAACGTTCGCACTCCAGCGCGGCGATACACCCCGACCCGGCGGCCGTAATGGCCTGACGGTAGTGCGGGTCCTGCACGTCACCCGCCGCAAAGACACCGGGCACATTCGTCCGAGCGTGGTGGGTCGTGATGTATCCCTGCTCGTCGAGGTCGATTTGTCCCTTGACCAGTTCCGTATTGGGGTGGTGGCCGATGGCCAGGAAGAAGCCGTCCACCGCAATGCGCCGTTCGACACCGTCGTTCGAAACCAGCAGCACCCCGTTCACCCCGTTGTCATCGCCCAGCACTTCGCGGGTGTTGTGTTCGAAAATCACCTCGATGTTCGGCGTATTGAAAACCCGCTGCTGCATGGCCTTCGAGGCCCGCAGGTAATTCTTGCGGACAATCAGATAGACCTGTCGGCAGATAGAGGCCAGGTAGGTAGCCTCTTCGCAGGCGGTATCGCCGCCGCCGACCACCGCCACATCCTTCTTACGGTAGAAGAAGCCGTCGCACGTGGCACAGGCCGATACCCCCATACCGCGGTATTTCTGTTCCGAGGGCAGCCCCAGGTACTTGGCCGAGGCCCCCGTGGCAATAATAATCGCTTCGGCCTCGAGCATCTTGGCCCCGCCGTCGATTTCCACCGTAAACGGCCGTGCGCTCAGGTCCAGACGCGTCACAATCCCGAACCGCACCTCCGTACCGAACCGTTCGGCCTGTTTCTTGAGGTCCTCCATCATGGCCGTCCCGGTAATCCCTTCGGGATAGCCCGGGAAGTTTTCGATTTCGGTCGTGGTGGTCAGCTGTCCCCCCGGCTCAATCCCCTCGTACACCACCGGGCTGAGGTTTGCACGCGCTGCATATATGGCCGCCGTGTATCCGGCCGGGCCGCTCCCGATAATCAGGCATTTGATTTTTTCGGTCATTTTTTACAGTTTTTTTAGTCAGAATTTCCCTGTCTCATGCAATCTTACGGACAAAGTTAATGATTTTTGCACAAGCTCACATACCCTTCATGCAATGCCTTCCGACAGGCCATTGATTGTTTTTTTTCTATCTTTGCTTCGTGAAACGATATCTTTTTCTCCACCATAAGCCTCTCCTGCACTATTGTTTATGGGGGGGCTTCTTATGTTTTGTGGTGAGCGGATGTTCGCCCCATCTGGCTGCGGTCGGTACCGGCGGGTTGCTGAGCCGTTCGTTCGACAACTACTCGCAATCGACCATCGTGCGCAGCGAAACCCAGATGACAGCCGAGCGCCCGTTGGTAGCCTCCAGTACCCCGGTTCCCAAAAACGAGTCTACACGCGCCACATCGGCCACCAAGACCGAACGCGTGCGAGCTTCGCGGTGGCAGGTGATAGAACCCGAAGGATACACCGCTTCTCAGTCCGAGAGCAGTCGTCAGATGGCGGCAGCGGTGACACCCCGAGAGTCGGCCTACACCGGCAACGCCTCCGGAAAGAGTGCAACGACACGCGCCAGCCGCATACCTCCGCGTTCAACGGGAATACCCAAAGCAACCGAATCCTCGGTAGCCTCGCTGGAAAATGTGACATTTGTCACACAAGAGACTGCCGCTCCCTCTACGACCACGAGCCTCTCCTCAGGCCCGGCTTACAGTTCATCCAGCTATTCGGAAACCGCGCCCACGGCAGCCGAGGCACCGCTGAGCCGCCGCGAACAACGAGCCCTGGACAAACAACGTCGCGAGGAGGCCAAACGTCTGCTGGCAGCACGTGAAAGCGAGACAACGGCAGCCGAATACAATGCCGTCCCGGTACGTGCCCCACAGCCTCAGAGACCCGCTTCGATTGCCGTACCCTCAGCCACCGTCCCGACACCGAACCTGTCGGCCACCGTGGCACAAGCGGTGACGATGCCCTCAGCCAACGTGACCAGCACCACCCAACCGACCTTCACCCAGTCGGAAAAAACCGTCACCCTTGCCGATGCCGGGACCGCTGCCGTTGCGCCGCCTGCCCACAACTTCAAGCCCAACGAAACGGAACACGTCAAGTTCTCCTACTACGACCCCTTTGGCGAGGGGAACAATCGTTTTCTGGTCGTATTGGGCGAACAGCGTTTCTGTTACCCCTATCCCGGGAAGTTCCTTTCGGGCTATGGACCTCGCGGACGCAGCATACACACCGGCGTGGACATCAAAGGAGTCAAGAACGATACGATACGGGCAGCCTTTGCGGGTACCGTACGGATGTCGAAGCCCTACAGCGGATATGGAAACTGTGTAGTCATTCGCCACAAAAACGGACTGGAGACGCTCTATGCCCACAACAGCCGCAACCTGGTGCGTGTAGGCGATGTGGTACGGGCAGGCGACCCGATTGCCCTTATCGGCCGCACGGGACGTGCCACGACCGAACATTGCCACTTCGAAGTGCGCATTCAGGGGCAGCACATCAACCCGGCTCTGATACTGGACGTAAACAACCACACGCTGCGGGAAGGCGTACTGTCGGTCACCAAGCAGTCCAACGGACGTATCGTGGCGGTCAATCGGGCGAGCGGGCTGGCTCCCTCGCAGGCAACGGATGTGGAAGACTCCTCCCCGTCTACGGTGGCTGCGGGCGGAGGCGAGACACGAATGGCCTCGAGCACCTCGTCCAAATCGAGCAGCAGCCGCAATTCGGGCGCAACGACCTATACCGTAAAATCGGGTGACTCGCTGTGGAGCATTGCCCGGAAGTTCGGGACGACGATTAGCGCCTTGTGTACGCTGAACAACCTTGACCGTGAGGCGACCCTGCCGTTGGGCAAGCGGTTGCGGATACGGTAAGGGGAAAATCATGATTATAAATCGAGCGGGGGACCCATCCAACGATGGGTCCCCCGCTCGATTTCAGGTCACTTTCGTTTCGATTTCGCCTTACACTGCTCGACCAGCGCACAACCTTCGCAACCGCTGCACTCGCCCGCTGCATGCGAGCCGCCCGAACAGCCGCAACCACCGCCGCCGCGCAACCGTCGCACCAGACGCCACACCACAATCCCCGCACACACAGCCACAATCAAGCCAACGATAATATCCTGTCCCATAACACAAATTCTAACAAATAGTTATCCAATCAGTCGGGAGCCGATTTGGAAGATACCCCAGGCAACCACCCAGGCCAACAGGGTGGTATAAATCACCGTGAAGGCAGCCCATTTCCACCCCGCCTCCTTGCGGATGGCGGCAATGGCCGCAATGCAGGGGAAATAGAGCAGGATAAAAATCATCATACCGTAGGCCACCAGCGGCGTGTAGACCGGCTGTCCCGCCTTGCTTCCCGAGGTGTAGCGCTGGTTTTGGAGACTGCGCACCAGGGCACGGTCCACTTCGGCCGATTCCTCTTCCACATCCGAGGCCTGAACTGCCACGTCGGGCACTCCGCTACCTGCCGAATCGGCCACTGCCACCGGGGTATTCAACACCGCCATCGTACTGACTACAATCTCTTTGGCCGCCAATCCGCTCAGGAGGCTGACTCCGATTTTCCAGTCGAAACCGAGCGGCCGTATGACCGGTTCAATCGTATGTCCCAGGCGGCCGATGTAGGAGTTTTCGGCCTGCCACTCGGCAGCTGCCTCGGGCGTATGAGCCATGGTCTCCTGCTGCGTCTGCGAGGGACGCGGGAAGTAACCCAACGCCCATATCAACACCGATGCCACCAAAATCACCGTCCCCATTTTGCGCAGGTACTGCGACCCTTTGCTCCACATGTGCCGCACGACGCTGCGCCCCGTGGGAATGCGGTACGGCGGAAGTTCCATGACAAAGGGAGCCTCTTCGCGGTGGAAAAGGATGCGTTTGAGCAGCAGCGACGAGAGCACCGCCACCACAATCCCAATCAGATAGATGGACATCAGCACAAGCCCCTGATAAGCGGGGAAAAAGGCCGAGATAAGGAGCACGTAGACCGGCAGACGCGCCGAGCAAGACATGAAGGGGATGATGAGCATCGTCAGGATACGGTCCTTACGGCTTTCGAGCGTGCGGGTGGCCATAATGGCCGGGACGTTGCAGCCGAACCCCATCAGGAGCGGGATGAACGATTTGCCGTGCAGGCCGATGCGGTGCATGAAACGGTCCATGAGGAAGGCCGTGCGTGCCATGTAGCCCGTGTCCTCCATCAGGGAGATAAAGAAGAAGAGAATCAGGATTTGGGGCAGGAAGACGATGACCCCGCCGACACCGCTGACCACCCCGTCTACGACCAGGTCGCGCAGCGACCCTTCGGGGATGATTCGGGAGAGCCATTCGCCGAGCCATGCCACGCCGCTCTCCATCCACCCGGCGGGAATTTCGCCGAGCGAGAAGGTAGCCTGGAACATCACCCACATCAGCAGCAGGAAAATCGGGAAACCCCATATCCGATGGGTCATGATACGGTCGATGCGGGTCGCCCGGCTGTTCTTGTCCACCGTGCCCGGCACGAACGTCTCACCCAGCGCCCCCGCAATAAAGCCGTACCGCGCATTGGCAATGACCGTTTCGGTACGGTCGTTGTAGAAACGCTCCAAACGGGCGCTCTCCCGCTCGACGGCCGCCTGAATCTCCGCATAATTCTTCACCCCCGCCAACAGCCCCAGCGTATCACGGTCCCCCTCAAGCAGCTTGATGGCCAGATAGCGCGACGAATAGTGAGCCACAATGTCGCTGTCCTGCCATATCAGGTTCTGCAGCACGTTGATGCTCCGCTCGATATCCTCGCCGTAGTTGATGTGAATATGCCGTACGGTGGGGTCATTATCCTCAAAAACCGAAACCACACGGTCGAACAGACGCTCCACCCCCTCGCCTTTCGAGGCCACCGTAGGCACTATCGGAATCCCAATCATCCGACCTAACGCCTCGTAGTCAAATCGGGCGCCGCTCGCCTCCAGCTCGTCGTACATGTTCAGGGCAATCACCACCTTGAGGTTCATGTCGATAAGCTGCGTGGTCAGAAAGAGGTTCCGCTCCAGATTCGAAGCATCCACCACGTTAATCACCACGTCGGGCATCTGCTCCAAAATGTGGCGTCGCACGTAGAGCTCCTCAGGCGTATATTCCGTAATCGAGTAGGTCCCGGGAAGGTCGGCCAGATGCAGCGTATAGCCCTTGTGGTGCGCCACAGCCTCTTTGGCTTCGACCGTCACCCCGCTGTAGTTCCCCACCCGTTCGTGCGACCCGCTCGCCAAATTGAAAAGCGACGTCTTGCCGCAGTTCGGGTTGCCCACCAACGCCACATTGACGGTCCGTCCCGCCGCATGACGCACACGCTCCACCGTCTCATCCTCCCACACCACCTGCGCCTGCGGCAGCTCCACCGTCCCGGCCTCCGACTCCGGCACCACCTCTATCAGGTCGGCCTCGCTGCGCCGCAAGGCAATGTGGTACCCCATAATCTCATACTCCACCGGGTCGAGCAACGGTGCATTCTTGATAACCGTCACCCGCTTGCCGCGGATAAATCCCATCTCCGTAATCCGTTTGCGGAACGAGCCGTGGCCCCGCACCTTCGTAATCACGCCGCTTTCGGCCGTGGAGAGCTCCGACAGACGTCGGCAGAGAGTCGTTTCGTTTCCCATAGGCTGTTTCAATCCGGGGACAAAGATAGCCAATCCCCCGCATCCGAGTATGCAAAAATAGCGTATCGTTCCCAGGCGCATTATCCCCCGTTGTGGGGATAATGCGCCGCCCCTCTCCCCACTGTTAGGGAGCGAAAGGCTCTCAAAATTTAACCTTTTCTTCATATCCTGCTTTCCTTTGGCCGATTTTTTGTATCTTACCTTTGTGGGGCAAAACAGATACGAATACTACGAATACGATTTATGGCTATGCTATACAACCGAGAACTGAGCTGGATATCGTTCAACGAACGCGTCATGCAGGAGGCACAGGACAAAAGCGTTCCGCTGCTCCAACGCCTCCGTTTTCTGGGCATCTACTCCAACAACATGGATGAATTTTTCAAAGTGCGGGTGGCCAACCTCGAACGGATGATGCTGCTGCGCGGAGCACACACCAAAGAGATGCAGGGCGGCGACACACTCGAGGTGCTGCTGGGTAAGATATACGACCGCCTCAACGGCCTCCAGCAGACCTTCGAACAGACCTACAACGAGATACTGTCCGAAATGGAGAGCCACGGCATTTACATCGTGGACGAGACCCGACTCACTGAAGCTCAGGCCGCCTTCTGCCGCGACTATTTTGCCGACAAAATCAGCCCGTTGCTGGTGCCGCTGCTGGTGCGCAAAAGCACCAAACTCCCCTTCCTGCGTGATGGACACATCTACCACGCCGTGCGCATGAGCGGACCGGAACCCAAATCGTCGCCTCGCTATGCCGTGGTCGAAATCCCCAGCACGGCCACTCTGCCCCGTTTTATCGTGCTGCCCCCGTCGGCCGAGGGACGCACCGAGATTATTTTTGTGGACGACATTATCCGTCTGTGTCTGGACGATGTCTTTTTCATGTTCGACTTCGAACGCATCGAGGCATATGCTTTCAAGTTCATGCGCGATGCCGAGATGTCGCTCGACGATGATGTGAACAAAAGCATCATCGAAAAGATGGAACAGGGCATCAACAAACGCAAACACGGTCGTCCGGTGCGCATGGTCTACGACAAGGCGATGCCCGCCGACCTGCTGGAGACCATCACCACCAAACTGGGGCTGCGGGCCGGCGACAATGTCAGTCCCGGCGGCCGCTACCACCTGATGCGCGACCTGATGAAGTTCCCCAAGGTGGCACCCGAGCTGGAATACCACAATCCCGCTCCGCTGCGACACCCGGCCATTCAGCCCTTCTCGAGCATCATCGACGTGATTCGTCGCCAGGATATTCTGCTGAACTACCCCTACCACACCTTCAACCACTTTATCGACTTTCTGCGCGAAGCGGCCATGGACCCCAAGACGGTAAGCATCAGCATGACCCTCTACCGCACGGCCGACCATTCGAAGATTATCCGCACGCTGATTAATGCCGCCAAGAACGGCAAAAAGGTGCTGGTCTTTATGGAACTGCTGGCGCGCTTCGACGAGGAGCGTAACATGGAGAATGCCGAGACGCTGCGGCAGGCGGGGATTAAGGTGCTCTATGGCATTGAGGGGCTGAAGGTGCACAGCAAACTGGTGCTGGTCGAACGGCGCGAAGGGGCCAAAATCAAAGGATACACCCACATCGGAACGGGCAACTTCAACGAAAACACGGCAGGCATCTACAGCGACTTTTCGCTCTTCACGGCCAACCAGCAGATAGCCGACGATGCCCGTGCGGTGTTCGAATTCCTGCAGACCAGCTACAAGCACATGGACACGCGTCAGCTGCTGGTCTCGCCGTTCAACATGCGCAAGAGTTTCGAAGAGCTGATTGACGCCGAAATCGACAACGCCCGCAAAAAGAAGAAAGCCTATATCTACGCCAAGTGCAACAGCCTGACCGACGAAAAAATCATCCAACGGCTCTACAAGGCGAGTGCCGCCGGGGTCAAGGTTCGGTTGATTGTACGGGGAGCCTGCTGTCTGATGCCGGGGCAGGAGGAAATCAGCGAGCACATCCGCGCCATCAGTATCGTGGACAAGTATCTGGAGCATGCACGCCTCTTTATCTTCTGCAACGGAGGCAAAGAACGGGTCTACATCGGGAGTGCCGACTGGATGACGCGCAACCTCAACCGCCGGGTCGAAGTGATTACGCCGATACTGGACAAACGGATACAGGCAGAGCTGCGTCAGTTCTTCTCCATCCAGTGGCACGACACGGTGAAGGCGCGCGACCTGGACAACCCGCTCTGGAACCGCTACCGCGGCGACGAGGAGGATACGCCGCTCGACCAGCGCATACGCTCGCAGGTGGCCCTCTACGACTACTACGCGTCACTCGAGAAATAATCTTCACGGTCCGATGCAATGGGTGAGCCGAACATTCCCGATTTTTGGTTATATTTCATCTCTGAAAACCACAAAATCGCACGCCTTATGGGAAGCTACACCTTCGGAGCCATCGACATCGGCTCCAACGCCATACGTCTGCTCATTACCACCGTCGAGGAGTATCCCGACCAGGTGGAGTTCAAGAAAAGTGCCTTTCTGCGGGTGCCGATACGCCTCGGAGAGGATGTTTTCACGCAGGGAGCCGTCAGCGACCAGAAACGCGAACGGATGTGCGAGGCGATGGAGGGTTTTGCCCACATTATGCGGGCCTACGGGGTGCAGGACTATCGGGCCTACGCCACCAGCGCCATGCGCGAAGCCAAAAACGGACCGGAGATTACCGACTATATCCGCCAGAAAAGCGGTATCGCGATTGAAATCATCAGCGGACAACTCGAAGCCGACACCATCTTTGCCAACGGGCTGGTCGATATTCTGGCGGCCGACAAGACCTACCTCTATGTCGATGTGGGCGGGGGGAGCACCGAGGTGATTGTCTACAGCAACCGCACGAAGGTCGAAGCGCGGTCGTTTGCGCTGGGTACGGTGCGTATTCTCTCCGATGCCGTAGACAAGGAGGAGATGAAACGGTTTAAGAAGTGGCTGTCGGCCATCGGGAAAAAGTATCAACCCACGACCATCATCGGGTCGGGCGGAAACATCAACAAGGCCCAAAAACTGCTCAACAAAAAAGACCGCGAGAACATCACCCGCTCGGAACTCGACATGCTCTACCGCTACATCAAGAGTTTCAGTTTTGCCGAACGGGTCCACACGATGCGCCTGGCGACCTATCGGGCGGATGTGATTGTGCCGGCCATGAAACTCTTTCTGACGGTCTGCAACCAGTGCGGCATTGAGGAGATTGTGGTGCCGAAGATGGGGCTTTCGGACGGCATTATCCGCACACTGTATGCGCAACATAAAGGGAGCGGCGCTTAATCCGTTCGCCACACGATTTTCCGCCTCAGCGGCTCGTATGTAAGCAGTAGGGGCCTTGTGGATATGTTCCACAAGGCCCCTACTGCTTTCCACACCCCGCACTACGGCTCAGCAGGCGGCAGCGGTTCGGCTACGCGTCGCTGCGGCTCCCCTGCGGGTGCCGGTGGCGGAACCTCACCCCGACGATGCTTCGGAGGTTTCGGCTTATGGGGCTTGTGATGCTTCGAATGGTGCCCCGGAGGTCTGTGATGCAGATGGTGGTGATGGGGATGCGGAGCTTCGGGACCCCGTGCCGGCGGACGCACAGCACACGATGCCAACATAAGTATCGACAGCACCAACACCCAACGGATTCCAATGTGTTTGCGTTTCATGGGCTTCAGGATTTGTGGTTGTCACAAATGTAACAATAAATGTCATTACACCCGCTCACCCTGCAAACATCATCGTCCTCAACGCCTTGGAACAAAAAAATCTTCACTCACGAACATGAGTGAAGATTTTTAACAGCCTTCCCTGAAAGGCCCTGGAGCGGAAGACGAGGTTCGAACTCGCGACCCTCAGCTTGGGAAGCTGATGCTCTACCAACTGAGCTACTTCCGCAGATATGTTGTGTAAAGGTAATGTTTTCCGTGCAATTCACCAAACACTGACCTTCTGGCCTCCCTCTCTCATTGCCTCTCATCCCCTCACCTACAGCCCCCTTCTTTCACCTAAGTGGGCGGAGATGGATTCGAACCACCGAAGGCGTGCGCCAGCAGATTTACAGTCTGCCCCATTTGGCCACTCTGGTATCCGCCCGAACAGCAAGAGCCGATGGAGGGATTCGAACCCCCGACCAGCTGATTACAAATCAGCTGCTCTGGCCAACTGAGCTACATCGGCTTTTTTGCGAGTGCAAAGATACGAACAATTCCGAGTCTGACAAGTCCGGGGGCAAAAAATCCGCAAAAAAGTGTACTTTTGTTTTGGGTGCGGCACGCCGTTTGCGGCCGGCATACCATGTAACCAAGACCTTACACATACGATGGCCTCTTCCAACTTTGTCGATTACGTCAAGATATATGCCCGTTCGGGCAACGGTGGTCCGGGTTCGAGCCACTTCCGCCGTGAAAAGTTCATTGAGTTCGGCGGCCCCGACGGCGGGGACGGCGGACGAGGCGGACACGTCATCCTGCGCGGCAACAGCCAGTATTGGACCCTTATCCACCTCAAGTACCAGCGCCACCAGATGGCCGAAAACGGCGAGGGGGGCGGCGGAGCCAAGACCCACGGTCGCAACGGGAAGGACATCGTGTTGGAGGTGCCGCTCGGGACGGTGGCCAAGGATGCCGAGAGCGGCGAGGTGGTGGCCGAGGTGACCGAAGACGGCCAGGAGGTCATTCTGGTGCGGGGCGGCCGTGGAGGGCTGGGCAACTGGCACTTCCGTACGGCCACGAACCAGGCGCCGCGCTATGCCCAACCCGGAGAACCGATGCAGGAGGGGTGGTTTATTCTGGAGTTGAAGGTGTTGGCCGATGTGGGACTGGTCGGTTTCCCGAATGCCGGCAAATCGACCCTGCTCTCCGTGGTATCGGCCGCCAAACCCAAGATTGCCGACTACGCCTTTACCACCCTTGAACCCAACCTGGGAATTGTACAAGTACGCGACGGCCATTCGTTTGTAATGGCCGACATCCCCGGTATTATCGAGGGAGCGCACGAGGGACGGGGCATAGGGACGCGATTTCTGCGCCACATCGAGCGCAACTCCGTGCTGCTCTTTATGGTTCCGGCCGACACGAAGGAGATTGTCGCCGAGTACAACATTCTGCTCAACGAGTTGCGGCAGTACAATCCCGAGATGCTCGACAAGCAGCGGCTGCTGGCCATCACCAAGAGCGACCTGCTGGACGAGGAGCTGACCGAGGGGCTCACCCACGAAATTGAGGCGGCGCCGGAGTTGCACGGGATACCCTATCTCTTTATCTCGTCGGCCACGGGACTGCACATTCGGGAGTTGAAAGACCTGCTGTGGCAGACCCTGACGCGGGATTAGGGTTTATGGACCTGCCTGTGCGGCATCGTACAATCCTTTGATTTCTCCCTAAGAAACCGCAACAATAATTCGGTTTCGCATGGCGTTTTACAAGATAGAACCCTTATCTTAACCCAAACGCCAAACCGCCTATCATGCCTTCCCTTAACTGCACCTTCTACGGAGGAGCGTTAGTTCTGCTCGCTCTTTTGTGGAACGCTCCCGCCATCGCACAAGAGACCCCCGAGCCATTCCTGACCCCCGAACAACGTGCCGAAGAGGTCGATTTTATCGTTCGACAAATCGACTCCGTCTACGTCTACGGCCGCCGCGGCCTCAGCGACTCGGCCTGGGATGCCCGCGTGCGCTACATCCACCGCCGTGCAGCCGACGCCCGTAACCTGAACGAATACTATTACGCCCTGCGCTACATGGGACTCCTGATATCGGATGCCCATTTTGAGTTTCCCAACGGCGGGTACTACAACCGCCACCGGCTCTTCCAGCCCACCGACACCTTGTTCCCACTCTTCACCCGTGCGTGGCACGACGGCCGCACCTATGTGGTACGGGACTATTCCGAACATCTGCCCAAGAATGCACGTCTGCTGCGCATCAACGGCCTGTCGGTAGACACCATGGCATGCCTGCTCAACGCCATCCCCTCCGGCGAACGCGAAGCGCGCGGATACGGCAAACACAACCCCCTCAGTACACAGTGGCAGTACAGTCTTATGAACCACCTCTTTATGGAGGGGATACGCGCACCGTTTCGGGTGGAATATACTCTACCGGGGAGCACCCGCATCGACACCGTGACTCTCGCAGGGATGACCCGCGAAACACTGCACAAAAAGTATAAAAAACTCGACCAGCCCAAAGGAGACAACCTTTGGAGCCTCTTTTTCGGCAGCAAAACCTTCCGTTACAAACGATTCGACGAGCACAGCGCCCTGCTGACCTTCAACTCCTTTTGGGGTGAGAATATGCTGGCCCTGCTCCTCTTCAACCGCGACCGCAACTATCCGCGTCGGCTCAAACGGGTTATGACACGCATAGACCGCCACGACATCGACACGCTGGTGATTGACATCAGCCGCAACGGCGGAGGCATGACTCAAAACGTATACCAAACCCTGAACTACCTGACCGACCGCCCCGTCGATGCGAATGCCGCCTACCGCGTAACCGACCACAACCGCGGCAAAATCAAAACCCTGCTGGAAAATCGCGACGACGAACTCTTCGGCATTACCCCCGAGCAGAAAACGCGACTCATAGCCGCCGTAGACAGCATTCCCTCGGGCAGTTTTTTGGAGACCAACAACCTCTGCAACTACACCTACCGACCCGACTCCACTCTGAAGCATCGGTTCCACGGGACGCTCTACCTGCTGACCGGCTACGGCACCTACTCTGCAGCCCAGCTCTTTGCACAATATTTTCGGGAATTGGGACTGGGCAAGACCGCCGGCCAACACTGCGGCGGATACGGGAGCATCAGCGGAGGCAACTCGGCCCAAGTACCGCTGCCCTACTCATCCTTTCATTTGAATATTCCTTATGCTACGCTGCGTAACGATGTGCACGCACCCCGTTTCGGATTCGATTCGGTGAATATTCCTTTTTCCGACGAACCCACCTTCGAGGAGTGGTACAACGAAGAGAAACCACGCGACTGGCGCAATGCCTTTATCGATTGGCTGCGCGAACAACGGACAGCAAGCAACAACACTCTCGATTAAAACCAACGGAGTGTTTTAGTCCAGCTTTATTTTCGCTGCCAACACCCGTTCCACAATCTTTTCGTCGGGTACAAAGCGTCGTCCTTCGGTCTGCATGGTGTTCAGTCCCAGCCGTTCCACCGCTACGGCCACCGCCTCATCCGCCGCCAACGGTTCACCCGCCAGACGTTGCCCCGCTTCGACCAGCACCCACTCGGGCAACAGCCCTATCACCTCCGTCCCGGTTACCCGTCGGCCGTGTCGGCGCGCTGCGGCCGACACGGCCGCATAAGCCTCGTCCAGCCCCGTCGCGTGCATATCGGTCAAGTTGGTCGAGACCTGCGCAAAACGATACTCCTCAATCCACCACCCGATGGCCTTCACCCCTGCAAGCGACCACTCGCCATGCGTTGCAGCCCGCACCTCCCGCGCCACCGCTTTCGCCGCTGCCACATCGGCCTGAGGGTCAGCGGTCGGCGCCAGATTAAAATTCACCGCACCCAAAAAGTCGCGCGCCCCAATCACCGACGCCCCACTGCGCGCCACGGTCTCATTCCATACGGTGGACCCGTAATCGGGTCGCCACATCGGGTCAGCCAGTTTCGCCCGCAGCCCTTCATACTCCCCTTTACGGCACGCCTCCAGGCCGCGTCGATAGTCGGCCGAGGCTGCCGCCTCATAGCAATAGACAGGTATCCCCAACTCCTCGGCCACACGCTCCGCCAGTCCTCTTGCCATCGCTGCACACTCTGCCAAAGTCACCCCCCGCACCGGCACCAACGGCAACACGTCGGTCGCCCCAATCCGCGGATGCTCGCCCTGATGGCTTTGCATATCAATCCGCTCGGCCGCCACCCGGACTGCTCGAAAGGCCGCCTCCACCACCGCCTGTGGCTCACCGGCAAAGGTCACCACCGTCCGATTGGCTGCCGCTCCGCTATCCACATGCAACACCGCCGCCCCGGCCACACTCCCTGCCGCTGCTACGATTGCTTCGATAATTTCCCTGTCGTGTCCCTCGCTGAAATTGGGGACACACTCTATGATTTGTTCCATTTCCAATTGTTATTGCATCCCACCCCGACGGTCCGAACCCACATTCCCTTATTTTCAGTCCAACTCGCAATCGACCAAGGAAAGAATACAGTATGCTGTGACAAGTCTCTTTCAACCCATAGCACATCACCTCGGGAGCAGCCGGCGGAGAAATGCAAACAATGTGCGGTAGCGCATTCTTGCGGTTCTCCGCATCCCCGCGGCTGCGAACCGCAACGGTTTCTGACGAAACCGTATCTTTTCATACTCAAGTCAGACCGCATTTGCTCTGTCACAATCCTACGGCGCAACCGTATCTCTCTATCCGAATACAATTTCACCCTCAACCGACCCCTGTTTCGACAGAAACCATTTTTCTCACCCCCCTTAAAACCCCTCAATCGCCGGAAACAAATCCAACCCCGTGAGACGCTCCACACTATCCATCGTCACCTCAAAATCGACATAGCCATGCCCCACGAGACGTTCCGCATCGTTCGGCATCACATAGGCCTCACCCGTAAACGCATCCGCCTCGCGCAACACAACCGCCTTAAAGAACAAAGCCGGCACCGCCACACCCGAACCGATGGTCGGCAACTCCTCATCGAGCAATGCCCCCACCACGATATACAATGTATCGTAATCGGCCGTCTGTTTCCGCAGATGCTCTTCGAGCAATTTCCACGCTCCCCGATTCAGTTTGGGCAGTTGGGGAGCCATATTGGAATAGAGAAAGGTAGCCCGATTGGCAGCTGCGGATGAGGTACGGTCGGCCGAAGGCAGCAAATGACCCCGGTCATAGCCGCTGCCCTTGTAGTCGGCATGGGTAGCCGACGGCCAGCCGTACCTTTCAAGCAACGCATCTTCCCGAAAAGCATCGCTGCGGGAGGCCTCGCCCGACACATCGGAACGCGTCAGTTTGTATGCCACCCAGCGCGACACTTTACACGAAGGAGCGTAAAGAAACGTATAACGTCCCTCGGCATTGTAAATCACCGTATCGTTTCCCGCCAAAGCGGGCAGTTCGAGACCCCCGCACGCAACGACCGGCACCCCGCTCACCGGAAGCGGAGGTTCGACTGGTCTGATGCGGTGCGAACAGGCTATCGCCACCACCGCCAGCGCCAGCCAGAAAAGAATCCAGTTGCGAGCCGCGCGGGGCAGTGAACGGCGTCCCGTGCGACGACGATGCGAGGAGTGTTTGCGGGCTTTCATAACAGAGGTAAAGATACAAAAAAAGCAGTTCCGACGGGGTTTGTTCGCGGGCTGCGAACAAACCCCGTCGGAACCGGGCAGACATCGGCCGAGCGGCATTCCACCCTGCCGAACAACAACTACCGCCAGATAGAGAGCAGACGATTCAGCATACGCCGCGTCATAATTTTATTATTCAGGAAGCTGACAATGTACCCCGTCATGCAAGCCGCAATCACCGAGCCTTCACGCACCCCTTCGACATATCGGGTAAAAATAAGCGACAGGATAACAGCCATCAGCACCAGGGTCACATCGAAACGCACCTTGACCTTTCCGAACTCCATGTTATAGCGTTGAGAAGCGTATTTTACAAAGGCTTCGGCACTCATCATGGCCACCCGGGGTTTGATTTCGAGCACCACGCCGACAGCCTGCACCACACACCCCACTAGCAACAGCAGCAGCGACATGGCATAGTTGGCAGGTACCAGTCCGCGGGTCAGGGCCATATTGAGGTCGATAAAGGCCGCAAAGAGAAACGAGAAGGGGATTTGGAGCAGAATTTCGACCGTATCCTGTCGGCTGCGCCGCTCGCGAATCAGCCAGAACTGACCGACAATCAGCAACATGTTAATCAGGAAGGTACATACTCCGAGCGAGAGCGGACTGTTGAGGCTCATCACGTAGTTCACGCTGGAGATAGGGGTTGTGCCGAGAGCCGAGCGGACAATCAGCACCACGCCGGCCGACAGAAAATAGAGGCCGAAAACAAACATCAGGTAACGCCAAGCGTTCTCTTTCCAATTCATAGAACGAACAATCCTTTCTTTCAAAAACGGTGCAAAGGTCGTGATTTTCAACCGGAGCAGCGTTATCCGATTCGACACAATTTTTGCCTTTTACGAAACAATATCCTACTTTTACAACTGAATCCACCCTGAAATATGGTCAAATCACGCATCTTCGACAACAGCCGTCTGTTGACCGCACACCCCGGCATTCCGCACTATCGGGATGAAATAGTCTGCTTTGCCAGCCGCTATGAAGACCGCAGCTATCCGGCCGACGAGTGTTATTTCAATCGGGAGCTGTACCTGATACTCATCCAGGAAGGACGCTCCGAGATACGGCTCAACGGCACTCCTCTGACCCTCACGGCCAACACCCTGCTGCTGCACGGTCCCCACTACCTCACCGACCACCTCTACTCCAGCCCCGACATTCATTTTATGACGCTGGCCATCGGAGAGAGCCTCCGCACCGACAATGCCTACCTTGCTCAGACCACCACCCTGTTACTGGAATTGATGCAGCACAACGGTCAGTTCACCATCCCCCTGACCGCACCCGAGAGCCATACCCTGCTACAGGAGTTGACCGCCCTCACGGCGCTGCTCGGCACCGACCATCGTTTCCTGCGCCAACGGATTCAAACGGCCTGTCTGGCGCTTTTTCTGGACATTGCCGACATGCTCTCCCACAAACACATCATCACCCGCCGCCCCACCCGTCGCGAACACCTCCTTGCCGAATTTCACACCCTGGCCACACAACACTTTCGCGAACAACACTTCATTCACTTTTATGCCGACCGTCTGGCCATCAGCGAACAGTATCTCTCGCGTATTGTCCGCCGGGGCACAGGAAAAAGCGTCGGCCAAATTCTGAACGACCTGCTGACCATGGAGGCCTCCACCCTGCTCGACACCACCAAAGAGAGCATCGGAGAGATTGCCCTGCGCCTGGGGTTCAGCGACACGCCGGGGTTTTGCAAGTTCTTCCGTCGGCAAACCGGTCTCACACCGCTGGGTTTTCGCAAAAGAGCGCATTTGTAACCCCACCGACACCTGAGGCGGCACAACTTTCACTATCTTTACGCCACGATGAAACAGCGAAAACCCACCCTCACCTTTGGCGATGCCCTCAAGCGCCATCGGGCCACCGCCTTCGGGGCGATGATAAAACCGGTCGGCGCCACCTGCAACCTGGAGTGCACCTACTGTTACTACCTCGACAAACTGCTCCAGGCACCCAAAGTACGCCCCTCGGACGTGATGAGCGACGAGTTGCTCGAAGAGTTTATCCAGCAATATATTCAGGGGAATCAGGTCCCTGTGGTATCGTTCTGCTGGCACGGGGGAGAACCGTTGCTGGCGGGTCTCGATTTTTTCCGACGGGCCATGGAGTTGCAGGAGAAATACCGCGGAGAGAAACAAATCGAAAACTCGCTCCAAACCAACGGCACCCTGATAACGGCCGAATGGGCACAATTCTTTGCCGAACACCATTTTCTAGTGGGCGTCTCCATCGACGGCCCGGCCGACATCCACAATGCCAACCGCCTGAACCGCGGCGGCGAACCCACCTTTGACCGCGTGATGCGCGGTATCGAGCTGCTGGCCATGAACGGTGCTGAGTTCAACACCCTCTCAGCCGTGAGTGCCGCCTCCGAAGGACGCGGACGCGACATCTACCGTTTTATGAAAAGCATCGGCAGCCGTTTCATGCAATTTCTGCCGGTAGTAGAGCACACCAAACGGGTTGAAGGATGGCCGCGAGAGGTGATTGTCAGTCCCGACACGCCCGATGCGCATCGAGCCGAATGGTCGGTGACGGCAGCCGGGTACGGCCGCTTCCTGAACGACATCTTCGACGAGTGGGTGACGGGCGACGTGGGTACCTACTTCGTGCAGATGTTCGACGCTACGCTGGCCGGCTGGTGCGGCGTGCGGCCCGGACTGTGCGCCTTTTGCGAAACCTGCGGCGATGCGCTGGTCGTGGAGCACAACGGCGACGTCTATTCCTGCGACCACTTCGTCTACCCCGAATACCGCCTCGGGAACATTGCCACCGACCACCTGCGCACCCTCTTCGAAAGCCAGGAACAGTTCCGTTTCGGACTCAACAAGCGCAACTCCCTGCCCAACGAGTGTCGGCGTTGCAACTACCTGCACCTGTGTCACGGCGAGTGTCCCAAACACCGTTTCACACCCTCGCGTACAGCGCCTGACGAACGCATCAATGCCCTATGCGACAGCCTCACAGCTTTCTACAAACACAGCGAACCCTACATGCTCAAGATGAGAGAGCTGATAACCAACGGACAACCTGCCGCACTGGTTATTCCCTGGGCCCGCAGTCGCATGGGGCTGCTATAAACTGCCCCCTTTACTCATCGAAAGAGGCGTTGGAGAATTCCCTCCAACGCCTCTTTCGATTCTGCGCCTCCCCCACCAGAACAAAATCTCCACAATTTCGCATATCTCTACACAAAACACAACATTTAGATATTAATTTCGGTCACTTTCATAAGCCCATAAGAATATTTATTATATTTGCTGATAGAGGTTTATAATATTTGAAATACTGACAAAAATAAACCTAATTATTTAAAATACAACCAGCCTAACTAGTACGAGTGGATATGATTAGAGGATATTGCAAGCTGGAATCTGATATCAACCATACCAAAGAGAAGGTAGCGGCGCTGATTGAGGCAGGAGTTGCCAGTGGCAACTTGTATTATGACACCACAGGGAACAAAGAGTTAAACCGAATCCTCGCTGCGCTGCGTCGCGGGGATACATTGGTAGTGGCCCAAGCCGTCGATTTGTGCCACACCCATACCGAATTGGCCGATTTGATTGAAAGGCTCAATAACCGGGGCATTGCCCTGCACTCCATCCGGGAACCGTGGCTCGATTTCGGAACTGAAGAGAAAGACAACCCTTTCATTGCCTCCAAACCGAACGGACGAGCGGTTCGAGGCAGCAGCAACGCAGCACGTACGGCAGGACGGCCACGTGGTCCCAGACGCGAAATTGTGCAAAAACTCAATTTCGCGTTGCGGATGTACCATACAGCGGGTCATTTGTCGGTGAGCGATATCTGCACCACGGCAAAAATCAACGAACGGACCTTTTATCGCCATTTGGAACGTCTCGGCATCCAAGTCATACGACGTCCCAAAGGACGAAAGCCCAAAGAGGAAGAGGTGACAAGCACGGAAGATTACGGATAATCCATCGGTCTGGCACATTCATGCCAGGCAGTCCCATCCTTTCCCATTGAAAAACTTTCGGGGCGGTCATGAAACGTGTTTCATGACCGCCCCGAAGGCATTATCCAGCTACGGAAAGGACAGCACACATCCGCACCGCCATCCTTTCCACCCAGTGTTACAATTTGTCTACCGAAATGGTCAGCGGCATATCGTCAATGTCAATTTCCGAACGCTGACGGGTAGCCTCTACAGTTACACCGCCCTGAGCCAAAGTCTGCGCAGCAATGTAATCAGCATACTGCCGCACCGCATCGTCCGTTGCCGCGTTCGATTCCACTACCACGCGAATCTTGTCGGTCACCTCGAATCCCTGCTCCTTGCGCAGGTTCTGAATGCGGTTCACCAGTTCACGCGCAATCCCTTCAGCCCGCAACTCGGGAGTCACTTCGATATCGAGGGCAATGGTCAGCGTCCCTTCGGTAGCCACCAGCCAGCCCGGCATATCCTCCGACGTGATTTCGAAGTCGACCCGTTCCACCGGCAGCACTTCGCCATCGGCAAGTTTCAACGAGTAGGTCGCTCCTTCGCCCAACGCCTCAACGGTCGCAATATCCTCCTGAGCGAAAGCCGCCACGGCTGCCGCAATGGCTTTCATCTGCTTACCGTACTTCGGGCCGAGAGTCTTGAAATTAGGCTTAATCCGTTTGGTGATAATACCCGTTGTATCCCGAATATATTCTACCTCTTTCACATTCACTTCACCGAGAATCAGCCCTTCGACTGCCTCCAGACGTGCCTGAACCGCCGGGTCGAGCACCGGAATAATCATTTTGCTGAGCGGTTGGCGCACCTTGATATTCACCTTGCGCCGCAGAGCCAATACCATCGACGAAGCCCGTTGAGCCAGTTCCATACGACGTTCCAGTTCATCATCCACTAGCGAAGCATCGTAGGTCGGGAAATCGGCCAGATGCACCGAGCCCGCCGTGCCGTGCGTCAGGTCGCGGTAGATACGGTCCGTAATAAACGGCGCAAAAGGAGCCGCCAACAGCGTCACCGTTTTGAGGCAGGTGTAGAGCGTCTGGTAGGCCGCCAGTTTATCGGCCGTCATGCCGCCTCCCCAGAACCGCTTACGGTTCAACCGCACATACCAGTTCGAGAGGTTTTCGTTCACAAAGTCACTGATAGCCCGTGCCGCAGGCGTCGGGTCGTAGTTTTCGAGCGAGTCGGTCACCTGTTTTACCAGCGTGTTCAGCAGCGAGATAATCCAGCGGTCAATCTCGGGCCGTTCGGGCATCGGCACCTGAGGCTCATCGCCGGTAAACCCATCCACATTGGCATACAGCGCAAAGAAACTGTACGTATTATAGAGCGTCCCGAAGAACTTGCGGCGCACCTCGTCCACCCCGTCCACGTCGAACTTCAGGTTGTCCCACGGCTGCGAGTTGGAAATCATGTACCACCGCACGGCATCAGGCCCATATTGGTCCATTACCGCAAACGGGTCCACGGCATTGCCCAACCGTTTGGACATCTTGTTGCCGTTCTTGTCAAGCACCAACCCGTTGGAGATGATGTTTTTGAAGGCGACGCTGTCGAACAGCATCGTAGCCAGCGCATGCAGCGTAAAGAACCAGCCGCGTGTCTGGTCCACTCCTTCGGCGATGAAGTCGGCCGGGTAGATTTTGCCGCGGAAATCGGCTTCCGAAACCTCAAAGGGATAGTGCACCTGCGCGTAGGGCATGGCGCCGCTGTCGAACCATACGTCAATCAGGTCGCTTTCGCGGCGCATCGGTTCCCCTTTCGACGACACCAGCACAATGTTATCCACATAGGGACGGTGCAGGTCGAACGAATTGTAATTCTCTTTCGAAAAATCCCCTTCGCGGAACGAGGCCAGCGGATTTTCGGTCATCAACCCTGCGGCAATGGACTTTTCGATTTCGGCTTTGAGTTCGGCCACCGAACCGATGCACTTCAATTCACTGTGGTCTTCGGTAGCCCAAATGGGCAGCGGCGTACCCCAGTAGCGCGACCGCGAGAGGTTCCAGTCCACCAGATTTTCGAGCCACTTCCCAAAACGCCCTTCGCCAGTCGATGCCGGTTTCCAATTGATGGTACCGTTCAGGGCTATCAACTTGTCCTTGACGGCCGTCGTCCGAATGAACCACGAGTCGAGCGGATAGTACAACACCGGTTTGTCGGTCCGCCAGCAGTGGGGGTAGTTGTGGGTATGTTTTTCGATTTTGAAGACCTGATTGTTGGCCTTGAGCATCATGCAAATTTCGACATCCAGCGTCTCGTCCTTCTCGCCCTTGGTCGGGTCGTAGGCATTTTTGACAAACTTGCCGGCATACTCCCCGTACGAAGCATCCACATAACGCGCCACAAAGTCGGGGTCCAGCTCTTCAGTCAGGAAAAACTTACCGGTGCGGTCCACCATCGGCTGCCACTTGCCGGCCTTGTCCAGCAAGAGCATCGGGGCAATCCCGTTCTGTTTCGAAACCCGGTCGTCGTCGGCCCCGAAGGTGGCGGCAATGTGGACAATCCCCGTCCCGTCTTCGACCGTCACGTAGTCGGCCACAATCACCCGGAACGCATCGCCCTTAAGCTCTTCGAGCGCCGGTTTAATCCACGGAATCAGTTGTTCGTAGCGCACTCCTTCGAGCTGCGTCCCGCCATACTCGCGCACCACGGTATAATCGGTCACCTTGGCGCCTGCCATGGTCTTTTCGAGCAAGTCCTTAGCCAAAATCACCGTCTGTTCGCGTCCCGTGTAGGGGTTGTTGCAAATCACCTGCACGTATCGTATCGCGGGGCCCACAGCCAAAGCCATGTTGCTGGGCAGGGTCCACGGCGTAGTGGTCCAGGCCAGGAAATAGAGGTCGCCCCGCACAGCCGCATCACCCCCCTCGAACAGAAACTCGCTCCGCGCATCCCGAATCACCCGAAACTGCGCCGTACAGGTCGTATCCTTCACATCGCGGTAACACCCCGGCTGGTTCAACTCGTGGTTCGAGAGCCCCGTACCCGCCGCCGGCGAATAGGGCTGAATGGTATACCCTTTATAGAGCAGCCCCTTTTGATAGAGCTGCGAAAGCATCCACCACAGGGTCTCGATATATTTGTTGTCGTAGGTGATATAGGGGTTCTCCATATCGACCCAATAACCCATCTGACGGGTCAGTTTGTTCCACAGGTCGGTGTACTCCATCACCGCCTCACGGCAGGTGCGGTTGTACTCCTCGATGGAGATTTTCTTCCCGATATCCTCTTTGGTTATCCCCAGTTTCTTCTCCACGCCCAGTTCGACCGGCAGCCCGTGAGTATCCCACCCCGCCTTGCGATGGACAAGAAATCCCTTTTGAGTCTTGTAGCGGCAGAATACGTCCTTTATCGTCCGAGCCATCACGTGGTGAATCCCCGGCACCCCGTTGGCCGAGGGAGGTCCCTCGTAAAAAACAAAGGTCGGATGACCCTCACGCGTTTCGATACTCTGATGAAAGGTATCCTCCCGGTCCCACTGACCGAGCACCTCGGCGGCTGTCCCCGACAGGTCCAGCCCCTTGTATTCCGTAAATTTCTTACTCATGGAGATATTTTCGTTTCTGCAATGGAGCAAAGGTACTATTTATCTTGGAAATTTTGATTTTCGGAAGGGTCCGTCACGGGAGTGCTCTCCTGCCGACGGGTCTTTTTAAGAAGAATGTGGATGGTGATACCGACCGCCACAGCGACCAGTATCAGACGGCTCCACCACACATCGGCCACCCAGACCACCGACACCGCTATGGTCACCCAGAGTATCACCAGAGTAACAGCCTTGGCGCGCACCGAGAGTCCCTCTTTCGAGGCGTAGCCGCGGACGTAGGGTCCCAGCAGCGGGTGGCGCATCAGGGCAATGCGCCACCGCGGCGAGGAGCGCGAAAAGAGATAGAGCGCCAACAACAGAAACGGCGTTGTCGGCAGCACCGGCAGAAAAACGCCCAGAAAGCCGAGCGCCACACACAACCACGCCAACGACAGAAAAAGCCACTTCATAGCCGTACCGTTTTCTTTGTTCTAAGGACCATTAGAGGGCTGCTCCGCGTTTGACATCCATCAGGATGGAGAAGGCGCGATGAATATCGTCGTCGTGAACCACCACCGTAAACTCGTTGGTCGTACTAATCAGCTCGACCATGTTGATGTTGTCCCAGGCCAACTCCTTGAATATATAGTAGTAGACCCCGGGATAGATGCTGTTTTCGGCCGGCAGCTTGATGGTGATGGAGGAGAGGGATTCGGTTTTGGCAATTTGCCGTTCGCCGCGGAAAATCTCCTCGGCCACCGACACCAGGGAACTGCTCAACACCATGGCCGTTTCACCGATACCCTGCGAGAAGGTGCAGAAGGCGTCTTTGGTCTTCTGTACGTGGTCCAGGAGCAGCGCCTGACCGCTGAACAACGATTTGGAGTTCTGATACGTGAGGTCGGCCAGGTTCGAACGCACCACAATATCCCCGATGTTTTCGATAACCTTCTGGAACTTCACGTTCGAGAGCAGCTCCAACCGCGGCACCAACCGATTGAGGGCCATGATTATCGCCCCGTCGTTCACCGTGCGGCCCGCCTGTTTTTCGACCTCGGGCTTGAGTTTTCGGGCCAGTGCCGACAGATTCACCAGCCCCTCAATCAGGGCACTCTCCAGAAACGGTTTCTTCTTGATAATCTCTTCGACTACGGACGGGATACTTGTCATAATTTTAACAGTTTCGCCGATTATTGCACAATTTACTCCCCCGCGACACCTTTTCATCCCTTTTGGCTAACTTTGCAGGCTGATGCGGCGCGAGGATTTACGACACCGCAAAAATAAACAACCTGTTTGTAATTTAACAACAACCATGATAAAAACACTCAAATTCGGAGGAACATCGGTCGGTTCGGCCGCCAACATGCGCCGCGTGGCGGGCATTATCGTATCGGAAGGGGCACGGCTGACGGTACTGTCGGCCATGTCGGGGACAACCGACGCGCTGGTCAAGATTTCGACGGCGGCCAAAACGGGCGATAACGACACGGCCAAGGCTACACTGGCGATGCTGCGCGAAAAATACACGACCTGCATCACCGAATTGCTGAGTACCCATCGTGACGCGGCATTAGACTGCATGGAAGGGGCACTGGCAACGATTGCCAACGAACTCTTCACCTACCGGGGAGAGGTATCCGACAAGTTGATACTGGCTCAGGGCGAGTTGCTGACGAGCGCCATCTTCTGTTATCACATGCAGGAGTTGGGCCATCGGGCGGTGCTGCTCACCTCGCCGGAGTTCATGCACACCGACCCCGAAGGAAAACCCGACACGGCGCGGCTGGCACAGGAACTCAAGAGCCGCGTAACCGATACTGACCCCGACATCTACTACATTGCCCAAGGTTTCATCTGCACCGACTCGGCCGGCCACATCAGCAACCTGGGTCGCGGCGGCAGCGACTACAGCGCAGCCCTGATGGGGGTAGCCATCGGTTCGGACGAAGTGCAAATCTGGACCGACATCGACGGCATGCACAACAACGACCCGCGCGTGGTAGAGAACACCTTCCCCATCCGCCGCATGAGTTTTGACGAAGCGGCCGAGTTGGCCTACTTCGGCGCGAAGATACTCCACCCGCTCACCATCCAACCCTGCAAGGAGGCCGGCATCAACGTCCGCCTGAAAAACAGCATGGAACCCGAGGCCGAAGGAACGCTCATTTCGGCCGACGAGGACAACGCCATGGATTTCCATGCCGTGGCCGCCAAGGACGGCATTACGGTGGTACGCATCACCTCGGCCCGCATGCTGATGGCCTACGGTTTCCTGCGCAAGGTGTTCGAGGTCTTCGAAAAGTATAAGACGCCGGTCGATATGATTACCACCTCGGAGGTCGAAGTGTCGCTCACCATCGACAGCACCTGCCACCTCGAAGAGATTATCCGTGACCTCACCCCCTTCTGCACCGCCGAAGTGGTCCACGACAATACGATTGTCTGCATCGTGGGCTGCATCGATGCCCACCACCCCGGGCTGGCCGCACGTATCTTCGAAGGGCTGAAAGAGATTCCCATCCAGATGATTTCCTACGGAGCCAACCACCGCAGCATGGCCATTCTGGTCGCCACGCAGTACAAGAAACAGACCCTGCAGGCCCTCAACGACCACCTCTTCCACTGCACCTCGGCTCAATAACCTCTCATTCCGCACTGCGCCATGGCCCGATACACCCTGCGTCCCGACCACACCGTACCTCCCACGCCGTTCTACTACTACGACCTGGAGCTGCTCCGCAACACGCTGCACTGTGCCACCACGGAAGCCAACCGCTACGGATACCACATCCACTATGCTCTGAAGGCCAATGTCGAACCCCGTATCCTGCAGGAAATTCAGCAAGCCGGACTGGGAGCCGACTGTGTGAGCGGATACGAAGTGCGCTGTGCCGTGGAAAACGGTTTCGACCCGCAGAAAATCGTCTTTGCCGGCGTCGGGAAAAGCGACCACGAAATCGAATACGCCATTCGTGCGGGTATTTTCGCCTTCAACTGCGAATCGCTGCAGGAGTTGGAGGTCATCAACGCGTTGGCGGCCGCTCAGGGCAAAACCGTCAATATCGCCCTGCGCATTAACCCCAACGTACAACCCGAGACCCACCAATACATCTCGACAGGACAGTC
>NBJMC04203__coassemble_413_pt1 | contig 26034 bp, 19 predicted proteins | sample NBJMC04203__metabat2_high_PE_019 | metagenome-assembled genome bin NBJMC04203 | reverse complement strand
GTTGGCACCGTAGCTTAATTGAATAGAGCATCTGACTACGGATCAGAAGGTTACAGGTTTGAGTCCTGTCGGTGTCACAACGAGGAGGGGTTCCAACATTATGTTTGGAACCCCTCCTTTTTTGCAGCCTGCGCGAAAATAGGACGAATGTTTGGGCCTGCCGGCTGAAAATCGTATCTTTCGTTCTCTATCAATGCGTTTGCAGCCATGAAATCACAGAAAAAAGTCGTTGTTTTTACAGGGGCGGGCATGAGTGCCGACAGCGGTGTTTCAACCTTTCGGGATGCCGACGGGCTGTGGGAACAACATCGGATTGAAGATGTCTGTACTCCGGAGGCGTGGGTGCGTAACCCGCAGTTGGTGCTCGATTTCTACAATGCGCGGCGGGCACAACTCGATACGGTGGAACCAAATGCAGGGCATCGGGCGGTGGCCGAATTGGAGCAGTGGTTCGAACAGATTGTGGTGGTGACCCAGAACGTGGACGACCTGCACGAACGGGCAGGGAGTAAGCATATCATTCACTTGCACGGCGAGTTGCGCAAGGCCCGCAGCGAACGAAACCCGAACCTGATTGTCCCGGCTCCCGGTCCCACGCACTTGGGCGACAAGGCTCCCGATGGGGCGCAGTTAAGACCCCACATTGTCTTTTTTGGCGAGGCAGTACCCGAATATGAACGGGCGCTGGCCGAAGTGCGGGATGCTGACCTCTTTCTGGTTATCGGTACTTCGCTGGCGGTTTATCCCGCCGCAGGGCTTATCTATCAGTTGCGGGCCGATGTGCCTGTATGGCTGATTGACCCGAAGCCGGCACGGGTCACTATCCCCAATCCGCTGACCGTGGTAGCCCAGGGAGCGGCACAAGGCGTACCACCGCTTGTCAAACAGTTGGCAGAAGAGGTGCAGCAAGGGAAACTCTAACTCCCGTGCAGCGAGAAATGTGTGAGGCAGGGATGCAAAACCTTTAGAACGGGTAGCCGATGGCCAGGTGAATCCCCAGCCCATCCTTGAAACTCTGAATGTTGTAGTATCCCGGTTTGGCGGGATTGGGGTAGGGGGTGTGGATGCCGATGCCCATGTCGAGGCGCAGCACCAGCACGCTGATATCATAACGCAGGCCCACACCGGTCCCCAGGGCAATGTCGCGCCAAAAACTTTTGGCGCGCAGTACCCCGCCCGGGCGGTTGGGGTCGTTGCGCAGCAGCCAGATATTCCCGGCATCCACAAAAACGGCTCCGCCGAGGTTCCCAATCATGCGGAACCGAAACTCTGCGTTGGCCTCCAGTTTGAAACTCCCCGTCTGGTCCCAGTAACCGTTGATTTGGTCGGCGGCGGGGCGGTAGCTGCCCGGCCCCAGCGAACGCACCGTGAAAGCACGGATGCTGTTCGCCCCGCCGATGTAGAACTGTTCGCTGTAGGGCATCACCCGTGAGTTGCCGTAGGCATAGCCTGCGCCGACCATCAGGCGCGTCGCCAATACATTGCCCCTTCCGATTTTATGATACCATTTTCCTTCGAGCGTCCCTTTGATAAACTGCGAGAAGGGGCTGCCGAAGAGTTGTTTGGTGCCGTGCGACCCGAAGAGGTCGTAGCATGCCGCCAGCAGATTGCCTGCGTCGGTCAGGGTGGCCTGAACCACTACGCGGTTGCGCTGTCTGTGCCCTACGGTTTTGTCAAACGTATAGCTGTAACTCAGCGACGGAATAAACTGGTCGCTGAAACTCAATGCCACGGCAGGGTTCTGCTGCATGGTCGAATCGAACGCATACGAGGTGTTCAACAGCCGATTGAAGGTCAGTTTGAAGGGGGTAAAGGTGTGGGTGCTGTAGGGCGATGTCCGAAAATCGTAGCTGGCCGAGAGGTTGAGCGAGAGCATCCGAAAATATTGCGGACGGTTCATCAGGTCGGCGCCGATTTGGTAGGAGGTCTTGGCCGGATAGGCCGTTTTTTTGTTGCGGAATCCGGGAGCGACGACCCGAGGAATATCGAGCGATGCGGTTAGCCCGAATTCATACGAATTGATGGCCGTCGGTCGTGTTTCATATTGGTTTTTGTTCCCCGTCTGCCATTCGTACGACCCTGTCAGGCGCAGTCCGAGTACCTCTCCGCCTCCGAAAATGTTGTTGTGGCGCAGGCCGAACGAGAGGCCGGGGCCCAAATAGCTGTTCGATTTCGAGGTCAGGTTGGCCTCGAAATCGGCCTGAATCGGTTTGTCAAAAGTGGCCGAAATGCGCACATCCAGCGTGGTGTCCGACGCGCGGAGCGAGTCGAGCGGCGGAACACTCAGGCTGACCGAGTTGAAGATGCCCAGTTTGTTGAGGTTGGTTTGGGTGGTGTTCTGGGCATCCATATTGAAGAGTTGTCCCGGGGTCAGCTCCAGATTATCGGCCAGGATGCGGGGACGGATGTGTAGAGGGCGTTGGTAGTAGACGCGAACGGCTCCTAATTGCATCGTATCGGCAGGCCCCGTGACGGGATTCTGGAGGCGGACGCTCACCTGTCCCACGCAGTAGGAACGCAGTGCCGCGGGCGGGATGCCGTCGGCCAACCGCATGCGGAGAGCCACGCGATAGGGGGCTTGTGTCGTATCGGCTTCATACGTGATATACTCCGGTCGGAAATAGTAGTACCCTCGGCTGCGCAGGGCGGCTGTCAGGCGGTTCCGTTCGGCGGTCAGAGTGTCCAGGTTGTAAACGGCTCCCACGTGCAACAAACTTTCTGCCTGCAAACTGTCCACGATGCGCCCCACTTTGCCCGGCGCGCGAAGGTACTCAATCGTGTCGTAGGTGTGGGGCGGAGGAACCGTAAAGTGGTAGCTGACTTTCGCCTTACGGTCGGGTTTGTGGCGGTTGGGGTGCAATTCGTAGCTCCCCTGCACGCCGAAATAGCCGTGGTTTTCGAAAATCTGGTCGGCCACCTGAATACGCAACTCGGGCCGAACGCTCGAAATCAGTACGGGTTGTTTGGCCAGCCGTTTGTAGAACCAGTATTTGAACCCTTTCTCTTTGGGGGTGTAGAGGTGGTTCCATGCCCATAGGCCTATCGGGATGCCCGAACGCCAATAGGGTGACCAGAGCGGGTTGTTCGGTGCGACGTCCAGCGGTTTCTCGACGGCATCAGTCACCTCGGAGGGGATGCGCAGCGTGTCGTTGGCGGGTGTGAAGGTCATCTTGCGGACGCCCGTGTAGAGCACCTGCCCCTCCGTGAGGCGGCGCGTGGTCGAACACGACCACGTTGCCGCCACTGTTACGAGCAGCACACCCCAAATCCCGATATGTCGAATGCTCCGTCTCATTGGATGACTTATTGTACGTTGCTTACGGCAGGAGCAGCCTGCTCGGCAGAATCAGGGTTTATCTTCTCTCCTTGTTGTCGCTTATCCCGCCGTTTGTCAGCCCGTTGGGCTTTGCGTGAGGCCTTTCGCTCCGCTCGAGTCGGTTTCTGCTCAGCGGATGGAGCCTTCGTCACGCGGAACAGGTCCCCCAACTTCAACACCTTCTTCCGAACCCCAAAACCGATGCCCGTCTCGGTCACCTCGCCCTCCAGAATGCTCTCGTAGTCGTTCTGCCGAAACAGCTTCAGGTACATGTTGTCGCGTCGGGTCAGCTGGTACTCCAGCGAAATGTCGTCTACCAGACTCTCGGCCGTATTCGCTCCGGGGTTGGCGCCCGTGCTTACGCTTCCGCCGACCGAAACCTGAACGCGGTTGTCAAAAAACTTCTTGGACAACTTATACGAATAGTCGGTCCGTGTCCCGTCGGCTCCGCCCGAGGCATCGTTGTAGGAATCTATCCCGAACGAAAGGTCCACACCGCGAAGACTGTTTTGCGCCCATTGGTTCAACTCCTTGGTGATAAACGAGTTGATGGGGTTTCCGGTATTGACCTTGGCCGATGTGCCGGGCCCAGTGTAGGTGTTGTATAGCAACAGTGCCATTGCCTGGTTCTGTCGCTGCTCGGGAGTCAGCGAGGCCAACTGGTTCTGCAGTGTCAAATCCTCCGGAGCAGCCAAATCAAAGCGAATGTCAAGGTTTTCCAAACTGCCGCTCAACAAAATGCTTATCTGAAAATTGACCTGACGCGTGCTTTGGTCCTCCATGGTGACGGTCGTGCGGACACTCTCCACGGCGCGTATCGAAAACGACGGGTCGGTCATCTCACCTGTCCAACTCACAAAGCCCCCGGGCGTGATGGTGAAATCCTTGGCCGAAATAACCGGAGGCGTGTAACGCACCTGCCCGCCCGTAAGTTCGTATTTTCCGGCAAAACGGGTGTCGCCCAGGCGATTCATCGAGTAGGTCAGCGAGCCGCCCCCCTGCAGGTTGATGCGGTTCTGTCCATCCTCCGACAGGTAGACCGCCATCGCCACATCCGGTGCTATTGTGACGTTCATCAACATGTCTATCCCGCCCAGTTGCAGCATCGCCGGAGGGCGCGGCGGTACGATGGAGGTCGTGTCGTTGAACGAGGTAAAGGTGACCAGGTTTTGGGTTTGGGTCTCAATGGAGTTGGTGCTCTCCTGCATGACATAGGTCACCTCAGTGCCGCTCAGCAGGTCGGCCGAACCGCGGATGTTGAGGGCATCCAGCGGTCCCGTGGCATCGGCCGTCAGGTTGGCATTGGCGTGGCCGAAAACCATGGAGCCTCGATTGCGGGGCACGTTAATCAGTTGAAAATCATTGGCGCGCAAATGCAGGTCGGCCATTACGTGCGAAAAATCGCTGACATCCAGACTTCCGTTCAGGGTCAGGGGTTGGCGGTTGGGGGCAATCAGCCCGAAATCCTTGAACAGCACGCGGTTTCCTTGCAGTATAATAGGGGTCTCAGTAATGCCGAAACGGGTGCCGATAGCTGCCACAGTGACCGCTGTGCTGTCAAAGCGAATCTCACCGTTGGTCATAAGGCCCGTGGAGTCTTCGCGGGCTTCGATATGTCCGCGAAGCCATCCGTTCAGGCTGCCCGACCCGTCAGGCAGAAAGGGGTTTGCCATAGCCAGCGGAAGCCCCGGAATGTCGGCCGTCATATGGAGAACAGAGGCAGTGTCGGTCGGGTGGTATTGTCCTTGTGCCGTCAGGGCGGGGCGGTGGTTGATTTGCAGTGCCAGAGACCCGCTTTGTCCCGTCACGGTGTCGGTACGGTAGGCAAAATCCAAGCCGATATCGCCAACCCGTTGGCCGTTGTATTGCAGGGTGTCGATGGAGAGGTTGCCGCGAGCCACCAACAGGCTGTCGCCCAATCCAAAGGCTATGGAGGTGCCCAATACGCCGTCCACGGGTGGCGCGGAGGGGAATAAATTCAATGCCTTGCCGATATGAATGCCGTTGATGCCCAGACGAATGCATCCGGGAGGCAGGGTCGTGTCGGCAGCCGATTGCAGGGTAAAGGATTGGTCGTCATGCGAAAGGCGCAGGTCGGCCGTCAGACGCTTGTCGAAACCGTAACGCAGATAGTTCCCCGGGTTTACGCTCCATGTCGAGAACCCGAAAATCGGCTCTTGCGGAATCAGGGTGACGGTGACGGCGCTGTCCCGCAACTGTGCCTGCAGTCCGAACAGCAGCCCTGTATCCCCCTGCCGATTGTGCTGGGTAAACATCACTTGGGCTGAATCTCCTTCTGCATGACCGTACAGAGCCAGTGACCCCATGCGGTTCAGGTTACCCGGGCGGTTGGCCAGGCGGACAAAATACTGGAGCTGTCCGTTGCGTCCGCCCACACCGGCCGTCAGGGTGTCCAGGGTCATCTCGGCGGTAGAGAGTTGATTGACCTCGGCACGGAACCCAAACGGTTCGCCGCGTTGCGCCGAAGATGTCACTTTAGCTCGGGCAAATCCCACGCCCTGTTGGTATAGATAGTCGTTCAGGGGGTTGTTGCGGCCGGCATAAAAGTCGAGACGGAACGGAGGCAGGAGATTTCCGAGGGTATCGGTGTCGATTTTACCGGCCATGATGTCTTCCTGAATATTGGCAGCCGCTTGGGCAAAGGCTGAGGCCAGCGAGTTGAGGATGGTGTCTGAGCGGAAGGCGAGGCGCAGGTCACCCGAGGTGAGCTGCGCCTCGACGTGTGCGCTGTCGGCTGCTGCCGACAGCGCAGTCTGCGGAACCTGTTGGGTCAGACTGTCGAGCGTCACGGCGACGCTGTCGAGGGTTACCCGCGCCTGATAGCTGCCGCGGGCTGTCGCTTCGACGGAGGCGTCGAGTTGCAGTGACAGTTGCGTCGGCTGCTCGGTGAAGCCCATTTCGGCGAGGTCTATCTGAGAAAACACACCTTGAAGCGAGGCTTTCTGTGCCTGTGGAGAGAGCGAACCCTGCAGCTGCAGGTCAGCCTGCAGGCCGCGGTTGTTGCTCGCAAAACGCCCCGTCAGCTGCCCCGTGTCCAGCTGTGCGGTCAGCAGCAGGTTGCGGTAGTCGAAGCCTTGAAACTCTGCTCGGGTCACCTGCAAATCGACCGAGGCGCGGGTGGTCGGAGCGAGCGGGTCGAACCCCCGTCCTTCGGCATTCAGGGTAAGGGTTACCCGTCCCAAAGAGTCGTTGGGCAGAAAGCGTTGCAGGGGCAGGGAATCCACCTCTACATGTGCGGCATATTGGTCGCTCTGCGGGGAGAAAGAGCCCTGAACATTTACCTTGCCTCCGTCAGCCTGCAAAGCGAACAGAGCGTGGTAGTGCCCCGCCCCAGCCGTGGCCGAACCCCGGAAACGGGATGTCGGCAGGGTCACTCCCTGCGGCAGCAGACTGCCCCACAGCCGTGAAGCGTGCAGTGTGCCGCCAAAGGTCACTTCCCCTGCCGTGTGTTGTGGTGTGGTGGCATGGCGAACCTGCCCCTCGGCCGCAAAATCCACCACAGCGGGAATTGCAGCGACCAGACGGTGCAGCCGCAGGTCATCCACTCTCCCGCTCAGCCGTGTGTCGAACGTCAGGGTGCGGCCCTCTAACTGCCGTTGCAGTGCGTGTTCTACTTCGACGACCCGAAAGAGGTCTGCGCTGCCTAATTGCAGGGCGAGTTGTGCCTCCAGGGGTGTGGAGGGAACGAGTGTGGCCACCCCTTCGCCGACCGTAAGGTCGGCGAAGAGCGTCGAGGCTGTGGTTGTCAGCCGAAAGTCTTGTACCGAATAGCCTGTACTGTCCATCGTCACGGTCCCTTCCGTGTGGGTGACGGTCAGCCCCGAACGCTCCCGAAACCGCAACTCAGCGACCGAGGCACGTACGGTGCTGCCGCAGTTGTAGAGCGAATCGACCGTCAGGTCGAGACCTTCGACCCCGATATGTTCGGGGTCGAAGGTCGGGCGGGGGATGCCGTAGGGTAATCCGTATTGCGCCCGATTGTCCGTCAGCTGAACCTGTCCCACGAGAATGCTCCACGGTGCAGTGGCTGTTGTGTCTTGGGGCGCAGGGGTGGGGGAGGGTGTCGTTACGGTTGCCGTGTCTGCCAGATAGGCATATGCGCCGCGCAGAATCTGCACCCGCGACGCCGTGACCCATTGGGCTCCCAAATCGACCGCGCAACTGTCCACTGCTCCCCGTTCCATATTGACCGTAAGGTCAGTAGTCGGATTGGGCATATGCAGGGCAAAGGCGATGCTGTCCAGTGCTAACAGGTCGGTCGATATCTTCCACCGCAGCGGAGCAGAGGTGGTATCGGGCAGGGTGTCGGGCGGTGCGGCGAAGAGGGTGAGCCGCACATCGCCGCCGTGCAAACGAACGGCGGGCAGGTGGGCACGCTCTTCCGTGAGAAGAGCGTGCCCACCGCTCAGGTCGAGCGCTCCCACGCGGATGCCGAGGTCCATGCCCCCCGTGGAATCTATCCAATGCATTGCGGTGCTTTCCAACGTAAACTGCCGCAGGGCGACTTCTCCGCCCAACAGAGGCAGCAAGGCCACATGGACTTGCAGCCGTCCGGCCGTCAGCAGCGTATCGCCCGTCGGGGTGACGGCCTCTACCCCCTCTACCCGCAATCGCAGCGGGAAACGCAGCCGCAGGACATCAACCTGTAACCGGAGGTGGTAGTTTTCCTCCACATAGGCCACCGCTTTTCTCCGCAGCGCATCCTGCACCGGGGGGAGGTACAGCGCAACCAGCAACAGTACGACAAGCCCCAGCAGAACAGCCAGCAGCCGCAAGGTATATTTGACAATTTTTCGAATCATGCGTTGCCGACCCCCGTCGGCCATGCGGAATTAGGCATATCATCACTTCGACCCCTTTTGCAGTGGTCGAATGCAACAAAATCCAGCAAAATCTGTTCCTAAGGTACTATTTTTCATCTTTTTTGAAAAGTCTAATTTTGCACCTATGGCGATATTCCGATATACAAGCCGTGAAACCGACTATCTGAGTCGTCGGGACCCCGTGCTGGGGGATGCGATTCGGCGGATTGGTCCTCTGGAACGGGAGATGATGCCCGACCTCTTTCAGGCCCTGGCGCACAGCATCGTAGGACAGCAAATCACAGACAAAGCCGCCCGCACGGTGTGGGGACGGCTCGAAGTGTTGTGTGGTGGGGTGACCCCCGCCGCCGTAGCTGCGCAGTCCGAGGAGTCGTTGCGGGGGTGTGGGATGAGTCAGCGCAAAGTGTCGTATTTGCAGGGTGCGGCAGCTGCTGCCCTGAATGGAACGCTGGCGGCTGAACACTTTGCGCCGCTGTCGGACGAGGAGGTCATCCGACAGCTGACCGACCTGCCCGGTGTCGGGCGGTGGACAGCCGAAATGTTGATGCTCTTTTCGCTCGGACGACCCGATGTGGTGAGCTTTGGCGACCTGGCCATCCGTCGCGGTATCATGCGACTGTATGGACTCTCGCACCTGACCCGTCAGGAATTCCTGACCCTTCGTGCGTGCTGGTCGCCCTACGGGTCGGTGGCCTCGTTCTACCTGTGGGCCGTGGCTCACGACGAACGGTGGGCAGAAAACGCCACTCCGACACCCTAAACCCTACTCGCTCTTGAGCGAACGGATGGGGTTGGCACGCAGGGTGGCCATAATCTGGGCACTGACCGTAGCGACAGTCACTGCCACCAAAATCAGCACCGGCACGACAAACATCCAGCCGTTTATCCCCACACGGAACGGATAGTGGCCGAGCCAGCTCTGCATGGCGTACCATGCCAGCGGTATGCCGATAACGACCGCCGCGGCCACTAACCACAGAAACTCGCTCGAGAGGGTCGAAAAGAGGTTCCAGCCCGTGGCGCCGAAGACTTTGCGCACGCCCATCTCCTTGCGTCGGTTGTGGGCTGCAAAGAGGGTCAGTATCCAAAGTCCGACCACGGCGATAAAGAGAGCCAGTGCCGAAAAGAGGGCGAATACCGTCCCGAAACGGCTGTCGGCGCTGTACTGGCGGTCGTAGAAGCGGTCGACGAAGAAGTGGTCGAAGGTCGATTCGTGGAAGAAACGTTCCCAGCGCCGTTCGGCCTCCTGCAGGATGCGGTCAATCGGTGCATCAGCCGTGTATCGAACGGATATGAACTTTTGCGGCAGCCACGGGATGGCGTTTTCGCGAATCATCATAATCGGGGTATAATCGTTTGCCAGCCCTTGCTGATGGTAATCGCGCACCACACCGACAATCTCCATGGGGGCGTCTTCGCGGGTCTCGACCGTCACCCGTTGTCCGAGAGCCTCTTCAGGGGTGTGAAATCCCAGGGTACGGACGGCACTCTCGTTAATCACCATGCGGTGCTCGTCGCCCGTAAAGGCATCGCCGAAGCAGCGGCCTGCAATAATCTCCACGCCGTAGGTTTGCAGAAAATGGCCGTCCACCACCAGCATTTCGTACAGTCGGTTCTGTTGGGTTGCATCACTGGTCAAGTGGTTTGAAAGGAAGGTGGCTACCTCCATGCCGGGTACAGAGCCCGACGTGGTTGCATTTTCGACACCCGGAAGCGTGAGCAGGTCACGTTTGTAGGCCTCTATCTTTTGACCGAGTTCTTCGGTGGCTCCCGGGTACTTGATGGCAAAAATCCGCTCGATATTGACCCCAAGGGGTTGTTGACGCATGTAGGCCAACTGGCGGTCTACGGTAAAGGTTCCCGCTATCAGCACCAGCGATGCCGTAAACTGCAGGACCACAAGGCATTTTCGGACGGTCCCGGCTTTGCCCGTGTGGGTGTATTTTCCTTTCAATACCTCGGAAGGCTTCACGTTTGAAATCACAAAGGCCGGGTAGAAACCCGACACGAATACCCCTGCGGCAAAAATGGCTGCGGCCACTGCCCAAAACATCGGTTCGCGCAGCATCAAAAAGCCTATCTCACGTCCCATGAGCTGGTTGAAAAGCGGAGCCGCTCCCGATACCAACACAACGGCCAGCACCAGGGCCAGCAGATTCACGAAGGCCGACTCGAGCATAAACTGTTCGATAAGTTGTCGCCGTGTACCGCCCGACACCTTCCGCAACCCCACTTCGCGAGCCCGTTCGAGCGAGCGTGCCGTGGTCAGGTTGATGTAGTTTATCCAGGCAATCGTCAGGGTGGCCAGTGCCACCAAAATCAGTGTGGTCAGGGTGTTGCGACTCCCCTTGGCCTCCCGCTCGTATTGTTTCCACGGGGTCAGATGCACTTCGTCGGCCGGATTCAGAACGATTTTCCAGGTCTTGTTTTTCAGAGCCGCTTCGGTCTTGTAATTTTCGGCCATTGGCGTGAAGGCCTCTTCCACCTGCCGCGGGTCAGTGCCCGGAGCCAGCCGCACGTAGGTATATACCTCATGCCGATACCAGTAGTTGTCCAGCCACTTGGGCTGCGTAGCCCACGAGATGAAAAAGTCGAACTGTATCTGCGAATTTTTCGGCATCTCTTCCAGCACGCCCGTTACTTCGCAGCTCAACTCGCCGTTTTGGGAGAGGAAACGCAGGGTTTTCCCCAGCGGGTTTTCGCCCGGGAAATACTTTGCAGCGGCATACGACGTGATGACCACTTTGTTGGGCCCCTCGAGCGCATGCGTCGGGTCGCCCTCACGCAGGCGGAAGGCAAACAGTTCGAACATCGAAGGGTCGGCGGTGGTGATGTTTTGCTCGCGATACTGTCGGTCGCCGTATCGAACCATCTGTTCCGTGTTGTGGATGTCGAAGCGGGTCACCTGCTCCACGCCCGGTATCGAGCGCAGCATGGCGGGGCCGTAACCGTAGGAGGAGGTGGCCCAGTCGTCGGTCAGGGTATTCCCCTCGTAGAATTGGCTCTCGACCCGATAGAGGCGTTCGCCGTGGGGGTGCATGGTGTCGTAGCTCTGTTCGAACGCCACGTAGTTTCCGATAAGTAGGGCAACAGCCATCCCTATGGCCAGCGAGGCGATGGCCACGATGCTGAAAAGTCGGCGGCGCGTGAGGTTTCGGACGGTCAGGAGGAGGTAGTTTCCTATCATCATGACGGGGGAGTTTGAAGGGTTCTGGTAAATCTCCCTGCGAAAATGATGCCATTTTTGTTAAAATATTGATATCGTGCGTATTGTGATTTTTGTCCGTCGCGTGAGTGTCAAAAAAATAGACAGTGGGTGTCCAGAAATTAGACAGTGCAACCCTTGGCATGCCCCTAAATGAAGGTACTTATGGGACTAGCCTGCTTGGATAAAAATAGTCTTGGTTTTGAAACGGCGTTCCGAAAACTGGAATTATTCACTACATTTGTCTGAAACCACTACGGAAAAAGAAGTATCATGGAACAGAAAGAGGGCTATCTGGTGCCCATCCTGTGTAAGGCCTTTGCCCTGATGGAGTATTTGGGGCAATGGCCCGGAGGCCGAACCATGGCCGAGGCGTTGGCCGACCTCGATTTCCCGAAAACCACGCTGCACCGCCTGCTCGGTGCCCTGACCGAAGAGGGCTACCTGGCTCAGGACCCTGAAACGGGACGTTATACCCTTTCGCGGCGTCTGCTGCGCCTGGGGCTCGCCGCATTGGGTGAGGCCGGGCTGGTCGAGTATGCGCTGCAACCGATGCGGGCACTGCGTGACAAAGTGCGTGAAAGCATTATGTTGGGGGCATTTATGGATAATCGGGTGGTGCTGCTCGAACAGGTGCTGGGATCGCACAACTTTACCTTTATGCTGAAGCCAGGCACTGCCTTTTGCCTCCACGCTTCAGCTCCCGGGAAACTCTTTTTAGCCTATTTGTCGGCCGAGGAGCGTGAGGCAGCCTTGCAAACGGTCGATTACCATGTCTTTACTAAAAATACACTGAGCAGCCGGGAGGCTCTGGAGGCTGAACTGGAAGAGGTACGAGCCCGAGGGTATGCAACCGATGCCGAGGAGGAGATGGAGGGGGTGAATTGTGTGGCCGCTCCGATATTCAACTCGTTCGGCGAGATAGCGGCTGCACTGTGGACATCGGGGCCCAGCGGACGGCTGACGCGGAACGATTTTACAACCGTTGCGCGGCAGGTCAAGGCCTCAGCCGATGAGGTGTCGACGCGTCTGGGTTACAAACCGCGGTAGGCGGTGTGCAAAACGGTGGATGACCGCAACGAGACAAGAAATTAGGCATGTGAAACCTTCTAATGACAACGGAGATGAAACGGGTCGGAATGATTATGGCCGGAATCCTGATGGCGGCAGGAGTCGCTGCACAGGAGAATTTTCGCGAAATCCTCTTTGTCGAACGCGAACAGTATGCGCTGGACCACCACAATACCGAAACCCTTTTCCAGTGGGGTGAAATCAACGGGGAGAAGTTTCGGGGCGGGGCCGCATTGCGAGCTTTGGATGTGACAACGGGTGCGGTGCGGACGCTGCTCTCGACCGAGACGGGTGTTATCCGCGACCCTGAGCTGTCGTTCGACGGACGCAAGATTATCTTCTCGATGCGCCCCCGACGGGATGCCTGGTACCACCTCTACGAAATCAATACGGACGGGACGGGGCTGCGGCAGTTGACCTTTGCGCCCGGGGTGTCGGATATCGACCCGCTCTATTTGCCTGATGGTGGGATTCTCTTCACCTCGACCCGTGAGCCGAAATACTGCATGTGCAACCGCCACATTATGGGGAACCTCTACCGCATGGATGCCGACGGGGCCAACATTGTGCAAATCGGGGGGAGTACACTCTTCGAGGGTCATGCGGCCCTGTTGAACGACGGACGCATCCTGTATGACCGTTGGGAGTATGTGGACCGTAACTTCGGCGATGCGCAGGGGCTCTGGACGGTCAATCCCGACGGCACCAAACACGCCATTTACTACGGGAACAACACCGCTTCGCCGGGAGGGGTGATTGACGGACGGCAGGTGCCGGGTAGTGACCTGGTGGTATGTGTCTTCGGCAGTTGCCACGACCGTCCGTGGGGAGCCGTGGCGCTGCTCGACCGCAAACGCGGCGTGGACGGAGCCGAACCCGTGGTGGCCATTTGGCCCGAACAGGCACGCGAGATGATTGGCGTGGGGGATTATGACTACTTTATGCGGTTGCCGATGCGTTACGAAGACCCCTATCCGCTGGATGAAAACTCGTTTTTAGTGTCGCGTTCGGTGCGGTGGGACTCCACGCGCAGCGATTTCAAAATGGCACTCTATCGGATTGACCGCCTCAGCGGAATGGAAACCCTCATATACGAAGGAGAGAAGAGTTGTTTCGACCCGATGCCGATAGCGCCTCGCCCGCGTCCCAATGCCATTCCCGAGGCACGCAACTACACCGACCAACCCGGGATGTTCTATGTGCAGGATGTGTACGAGGGGACCCACATGGAGGGTGTCGAACGGGGTACGGTGAAGTGGCTGCGGGTGGTGGAGTCGCCCGAAAAACGGACCTGGACGGCGCAGGGGTGGTTCGGACAGGGCGAGCAGGCGCCGGCCATGAACTGGTCGAGTTTCGAGTTGAAACAGATTTTGGGTGAAGTGCCCGTAGCCGAGGATGGCTCGGCCTGTTTTGAGGTTCCGGCCGGGAAGTTTGTCTATTTCCAACTTCTGGACGGTGACAAAAAGATGGTGCAGTCGATGCGGAGCGGTACGATGGCCATGGCGGGCGAGGTGAACGGCTGTATCGGGTGTCACGAGGACCGTTTGAGCGTCCCCATGCCGTCGGGGAAGATGCCTCTGGCCCTGAAACGGGGTCCCGTGCAGTTAGAGGGCTGGATGGGGCGTGCGCCGAGACCCTTCTCCTACACGCGTGAGGTGCAACCCATTTTGGACCGCCACTGTGTGCAGTGTCATGACTTTGACCGCGAGCAACGCGACAAACTGGTGCTGGCCGGTGACCGTAATCCCTTTTTCAATGCGTCGTATATCAATCTGTATGTCGGTGGGTATGTGCATCTGGTCGGGGCGGGACCTGCGGCCATTCAGAATCCTTATTCGTGGGGGACGCACGCCAGCAAACTGACCTCGGTTATTGACGGTGACCACCACGGGGTGCAACTCACGGAAGAGGAACGACAGACCCTTTACGCCTGGATGGATATCAACGGGGTCTACTATCCGGCCTACGAGGCATATTATGGGGATAATTTGGCAGGTCGTTCTCCGCTGACCTTTGCCGAGGTCGATTCGCTGTCGATGCTAACGGGGGTAAACCTGCGGTCGTTGAACTATTATGGGCGGGCACTGCCGGCACAGGTGGCCTTCGAACGTCCCGAAGAGAGTCCCTGTCTGGATGCGTTGCGGGCTGAGGGCGGCGAACGGTATGCACAGGCGGTGGAGATTATTGCTCGGGGCGGTCGTCGTCTGAAGGAGCATCCCAGAGCCGACATAGAGGGTTTTGTACCGAGTGAGCGGCATCAGGAGATGCTGCGCAAGTATGCGGCCCAGCTGGAGGAAGAGCAGGCCAATCGGCAGGCGGTGGTGCAGGGCGAAAAGCGGTATGACGGCCGCTGACCCTTTTGCAGTCCAAAGGATAAAATCCCAAAAAATGGTTATGTTTGCAGGAGTGCCCGACAGGCTGGGCGCAATTATGGTGCGAACGTGAAAATTATCCTATGGCGGACCACACTTTTGAATATTGGCAGCGGCGGTTGGAGGACCTGGCTGTCCTGCTCAGCAAACATGGCTTTGCGGCCGAAGTAGTTGCCACGGCGGCGGAGGCGCGGGAGCGCATACGGCGCGTGGTCGAAGAGATGGCCCCACAACGGGTGGGGTATGCCGATTCGCGGACGCTGCGTGCAACGGGTGCGCTCGATATGTTGCGGGCCGATGCCCGGTGGGAGTTTATCGACGGGTTCGACCGCACGAAGTCCAGAGCGGAAAACCTCGAACGGAGGCGCGAAGCCCTGATGACCGACCTGTTTCTGACGGGTGTGAATGCCGTGACCGAGCAGGGTACGCTGGTGTGGCTCGACATGGTGGGTAATCGGATTGGCGGGGTGACCTTTGGACCGCGTCAGGTGATTCTGACGGTGGGGCGCAACAAACTGGTTCGGGACCGGGAGGAGGCCGTGCAGCGTATCAAAACGATAGCGGCGCCGCTCAATGCCCGTGCCCACGAACATTTCAAGACACCGTGTCAGGTGACCTCGCGATGCCACGATTGTGCGAGTCCCGACCGTATCTGCAACGCCTGGCTCATGATGGAGCGTTGCTACCCGAAGGGGCGCATTCGGGTGATTCTGATTAACGAAGATTTGGGCTATTGATGCCGCTTCCGAAGCATTGCGGCGAGGAGAATTAGTCCTGTCGGTTCAGGTACAACTCCGTCAGTCGCGAAACGGCATAGTCTCCCAAGGTTTCGATGGGGATGATTTTCCACTCCGAAGGTAACGGCAGGGACGAGAGGTCGGTGACCTCGGCCCGATGGAACGTAGCGTGGATAATGCGGTGCGAGAGCACGTGCTTGGGCATGCGTACCGATTCGCGCCATAGCAGAGCCTCGGAGGGTAGGGGCAGCGGGAGAGTCTCCCATGTCGTGTCGGGCGTTTGGCTTTCAATCAAAGGAAATTCGTACAACCCTTTCCAAATATCCTTCCCGTCACGGCGGTAGATGGCCGTCCGTCCTGCCGCATCAGTCAGGTGCAGGTAATGGAAGTAGCGCGGGGTCTGTGCAGTGCGTCCCTGCTTGACGGGGCGTTGGTCCACGGTGCCGTTCCGACGGGCGAGGCAGTGGCCGCCGAGCGGACACGCCTCGCACTGCGGGGAACGCGGCGTGCACAGTATCGCTCCGAGCTCCATCACGGCCTGATTGTATATTCCTGCGCCGCTGTGCGTCGGTTCGGACAGATACTCTTGGAGCAGCGTGTCGGCAGCCTGTGTAAAAAGCCGTTTCCCGGCGGTGGTGTCAATCGGGGTGTCGAGGTCGAGCAGGCGGCTCAGGACGCGATAGACATTTCCGTCCAGCACAGCATATGGAGCATCGGTCGAGAAGGATGCGATGGCCGCGGCGGTATAGTCTCCCACCCCCCGCAGGGCGCGTACCGAGGCGTAATCGGTCGGGAAGTTTCCGCCGTGTTCGGCGACCACCTCTCGAGCCGCAGCGTGCAGGTTTCGGGCACGGCTATAGTATCCCAGCCCCTGCCACAGCTTCAGCACCTCATCCTCATCGGCGGCAGCCAACGCGCTGACGGTGGGGTAGCGTTCCGTAAAACGGAGATAGTATTCCATGCCCTGCACGACGCGCGTTTGCTGGAGAATGACCTCCGACAGCCAAATGCGGTACGGGTCGTGGGTTTCGCGCCACGGCAGGGGGCGATGATACTGGCGATACCACGCAATCAGGGCGTTGAAATCCATGGGACAGAGAAAGGGGGTTATTCTGCCGTTTCGAGCGTATCGGCAGTCGTAAGCGGGGCGGTTTTCAGGTGCGAGAAGTGAATCAAATCGTTCGGAGCGATACGAATTTGCAATCCCCGTACTCCGGCACTGATATAAATATGGTCGAACGCCTGGCAACTCTCGTCGATATAGGTCGGGAAGTTGCGTTTCATGCCGATGGGCGAGCAGCCGCCCCGTATGTACCCTGTGGTTTCGAGCAGTTCGCGCAGGTGGAGCATGGCGGCGCTTTTGTTTCCTGAGATTTTGGCAGCCGCCTTGAGGTCCACCTCCTGATTGCCTGGAATCACGCAGACGAAGATACCGCTGCGGTCGCCGCGCATCACCAGCGTCTTGAAAACCTGCCGAATATCCTCGTGCAGCTGTTCGGCCACATGGCCGGCATCGAGGTGCTCTTCGTCCACCTCGTAGGGTATCAGTTCGTATGGAATCCCGGCTTTGTCCAGCAGTCGGGCAGCGTTGGTCTTGGTTATTTTCATGGTTTTACAGCGGATAATCGGATAACATGGTGACCAGACGGTACAGGTCTTGGCTCAGTTGGTCGAGTGCTTCGGGAATGCGCCATTGGTCGCGCGGTTCACCGACGCGGTTCGAGATGGTGCGCAACTGAAGAAACGGGACACCCGCGTTTTGACAGGCTCTGAAAAAGGCGGCGCCCTCCATCGTCTCGACCATCGCAGCCCCATGCGGTATGAGGGGTGAGCAGGCGCAGTTCACCGAGCGGGCAGCCACCGTGCGGAATGAGGTCTCCAGAGGCGAGGTGTAGGGACAGCGAACCACGGCACTCTCAGCCACAGTGAAGGGCTCAAAACGCTCGGTTTCGGGTCGCCATGCCCCTAAGTCGGCCTGGTAATCGCTGGCAACCAGCACGCTTTCCGTAACCTCGACCTCCTCGGAGAGCGTCCCTGCGATGCCTGCCTGAACCAACCACGCCGGGCGATGGTTGTGAACCAGTCGCATGACCGATTCGGCCGTGGCTCCGGCACCCATGCCGCCCACATGCCATACAAGGCTAAAACGGCTTGACAGGTGGTCCAGCGAGGCGCGCAGCGGCCGCTGTTCCAGCTCCGTGGCGGTGAGGATGGCAAGAGTCGGGTTCATGCTTTGCGGGCGGTTTTACGAGGTGAGGGCTGGGTGGCTGCGGCAAACTGTTTGAAACTGTCGGCCATGGCACTCGGTACTCCCTGCAGGGTAGCGAACGAAAATTCACGTTCGAAACTTACCTCTTCGATATCAATCACGGTCAGGGTGTCGCTCATCAACTCCCGTGTTACGGATTGCACCGACAGCAGCGCTACACAGTCGTATTCAGCCAGAAACGACTTGATACCCTCGGTGCTGCCCATCTGCAGGATGACGTTCAGGGCGGAGAGCTTTACATGGTGTTCGGCCAGTCGGCGTTCGACCACCTCCAGTGTTCCCGACCCGCTCTCGCGCAGTACCATGGGCAGTGCCGTGAGTTCCGACAGGGTGATGCTCTCGCGGGTTGCATAGGCGCTGTGGCTCCCCGTGACCAAAACCAGCTCGTCGCGCATCCACGGCTCGTAGTGGATGCCGTTGTGCCGCGTCTCGCCCTCGACCAGGGCCAGGTCGATGCTGCGGCTGAAGAGCGCCTGCGTCATCTGCCGGCTGTTGCCGGTTTCGAGGGTGGTGCGAATCTCGGGGTAACGGGTCGTAAACCGCGCCAGGCAGGGCGGAAGGACATACTGTGCAATGGTGCTGCTCGCCCCCAGCCGCAACTCGCCGCTGAAGTTCCCCGTCAGCAGGTTCATCTCGAACTGCATCCGACGGTAGCTGTCCAATATCTTTTCGGCATGGAACAGCAGGGCTTCGCCGGCTTTGGTCAGGGTGACCGTGCCGCCGCGTCGGTCGAAAAGCGTTGTCCCCACTTGTGCCTCCAACTCTTTAATGTGCCGTGTCACGGCGGGCTGTGTGATAAACAGCTCGTTGGCCGCGCGAGTAAAGCTGCGGTGGCGGGCGACACTGACAAAGGTTTTCAGGCGAAAGTCCATGGCAAGGTTAAGTGGGGGAGCACTCTGTTACGGTTGCAAAGGTCGTAAAAAAAGCAATGCCGCCGACCTCGATTTCTACATTGTTTTATGTGTGACCGGCAGATACAAAAAAGGTTCTGCAACAAGTGTTGCAGAACCTTTCGGGTATATAGGCCGTTGAGTGTACCCCAAAGTTACTATTTGTACGAAACAACCAGTATCTTCGAGTTTTTCCAGAAGGCATCCTTGTCCGTAATGACAATCTCTTCGACGGCATCCTTGGCCCCTTTGACCAGCATATAGCTGTTTTCCGGGTGTGCCGTTACAATCGTTACTTTCGCTTTGCCAATCGGAATACGCTCTACCGTGCGGTTGTCGGCTTTGGTGAAGTTGGCCAGCGAGGCGTTGTCGTTCATCACGCGGGTGCGCCCGATAAAGCCCTTCTTGGTGACAATCTCTTTCTCTTTCAGCTCCTTGTCGGATGCTACAATATAGTACACCGTGTGCAACTCGGCATCCTGGTCGGCAACAGTCTCCTGCAGTTCGGCCTTGTCGTTTTCGAGGTTGGTCACGGTGTGTCCGAGTGCCTCCACTTCCACCTTCAGGGCTTTCACCTGGTCGGTCAGTGCAGCCAGTTGCGCATTCTTCTGGTCGAGTTGCTCCTGCAGTTGCGCAATCAGAGTCTGCAGGGCGTCAATCTTTACGTTGGCTTCCTGCAACTTTTTGGCCGACACCTGCAGCCGGGCAATCGTTGCACGATTTTTGTCCAGCAATTCACTGATGGCTTCAATGTTTTCGGCTATCTGCTCCTTGACAGGCTTGGTCAGTTCTCCGCCGGCCGAGGTCTGTTTGGTGACAAGTTTCTCGCGTTCGGCAATCTGATTGATGTTAGCGGCTATTTCTCCGATGCTGTTAAAGGCATCGTTGATAATCGAGTCCTTGGCTGCGATGACCTGCGAGAGCGAATCGTTTGCCAGTGCCATCGGGTCGGGTTGGCTGGCTTTCGGGCCGCAGGAGGCTAACAGTGTCGCGAAAGCGACATAAGGCAGTAGGTGCTTCATACTATCTGAAGTTTAATGGATATCTGCAAATGTATGGAAAAAGGTTGTCCGTTGTATGTCCGGGATGAAATTTTTACGCTCTTCTGGGCTTACTCGATGCTCACCTCACCCCCAATGCGCGGCTGATGGTCAGCAGGGTGGCGATGGTCATGTTGCTGCGCACATACTCGATGCGGCTCAGGTTTGATTTCTCGAAATGGCAGCCTGCTGCAAGGTTTTTTTTGAGGGTGATACCCCGTTTGTGTCGGAGGTCGGCCATGCGACGGCCGATTCGAAACAAAATCTCTTCCGTCGTGATGTTATCATATTTGAGAATATGATAACATACGTTTATTCAGGCACACTTCTTGTATGGGAGTGTCCGAATGAGGTGCAGACGCGACGGGAAGAGGTACGCGAATGGTGTTTAAAAACGTTTATCTACGTGTTATGAAGAAACTATTGTATTGGAGTATTTTATTGGCAGCGGGGTCTGTGTGGCCGACAGAGGCGCAACCTCGTGGAGCGTCGAAACGCATGACGCATCTTTATGACTATGTGCAGCAGTATGACCCCCTGAGCGGTCAGTGGCGTGATATGCATGCCCGGGCCCGTTTGGAGTGTGATACGACGATGATGCGTATTACGTTGTGGAACCACTGGGGACACGAAACGATTAACCCGGTGTTTCGGGTTTGGGCAACAGCAGAGCCGGTGTTTGATACCTCCAGCGAACAGTGGAAAATGTCCGCTCGAATGCGTAGAGCCAAAGGGTCAAGCGTGCGGGATTGTACGATTGAATCCGGAGAAATAATAGCTTTGGTTCCCAACATCGAGTTTTCGCTTCGCACCTCGGACAATGAGGCTCGTTATCGAATCAGCAAAAAACCTATTTTGGAGGAGAATGAGTATTGAGGAATTCATATCGGTTTTTATTTTGCCGATGGTCATTGCAGTGCTGTTGATTCGTCCGTTTGTTGTCCGCCAGACGAAAGATGGGCGTGGCAGACGTGTACGGCAGGGACGAGTTCTTTATCAGGAACGTTTCGCGTCGAAGTCAGCAGTAGGCAGAGAAAACCGCCGTGTTCGACATCATACGGAGCATCGTGCGGGGAGCGGAACCCCGCGTCTCTGGGTCAGACAGACGCAGGGGTAGTATGTTGTGGTGTGGAGGAGTGCTCGGTGGCTGTGAGTGTTGCACACGCGTTACACGAACAGTTCGGGTTCGCGTCGGGTGCTGAAGTGGAGAAACAGTCGCTCGGTGTAGGGGGTGTCGAAGCGTCGGGCATGGGAGGGGCAAAACTTCAGGCAGGCACAGCATTTGATGCAATCTTCGGGAGTGCTGACGGCAATGCCTTCCGACGTAAGGGAGACGACTCCGGTGGGGCATACCTCTACGCAGGTGCCGCAACCGGTACATTGGTCGGCGAGGGTAATCGGGGTTGCCGGTGTGGCAGCCCCTTTGACTTTGTAGGGGCGATTGCCTCGCACGGCGGGCTGTGAGGTGTTCCCCTGGTCATATTTCTCGCGAGCCTGTTTTCCCAATCTCCGTGCCACGGTGCAGTCTGCGTCATCGGGGCGTCCGGCGGCCACCGGTTTCCCCTCGTCGGGGCGGCTGTAGGAGTGTTCGCCGACAAAGGCTCCGGCGGCTATGGGGAGAAAGCCTTGTTCGCGGACCAGGTCACACAATTCGATGAGCGCATCTTCGTAATCGCGGTTCCCATAGAGCACGGCTACCAGAGCCGGGGTTTGGCCCGGAACGGCTGCGCGGATGCTGCGCAAACGCTCGACAGCTCTCTCGGCTACACGTCCTCCGTAGACGGGGGCTGTAAAGAGGGCCACGCCGTCAATCTCTTTTTGCGAAGGGGTCGGTTGGGGGAGTGTCAGGTCGGTGAGGAGGAGGCTATCTTCAGCATGGGCAAATCCTTCGGCCATCTGTTGGGCGATGGTGAGGCTGGTGTGTGTCGGCGAGAAGGTTATCAGATGGAGGTTCATGGGTAAGAGTATATATCCGTATAATGCACAAACGGCTCTACCGATATGGTAAAGCCGCCATTGAATGTGTCAAGAAGAGCTCCTCGACAAGGACTTGAACCTTGGACCCCCTGATTAACAGTCAGGTGCTCTAACCAACTGAGCTATCGAGGAATGTTTTTTAAATGTCTTTCAGAGAGCCTCCGCAGAAGGGGGTGTCCCTTATCGACGATGCAAAGGTAAGTAAAATTCTTTTGCCTCCAAATGTTTCGGGCAAAAAATCGCAAAAAAAATCGAAAAAAACGGTGCAATTCCATCCGCGAACGGGCTGCTCGCCAGACGTGTGAGGGTGTGTAGCCCGTCTTTGTTTCTGTCGTTATGCCTCGCGGTCGTAGATGAAGGGCGGTACGGTGGCGGTAGCGTCCCAACTGCCCCAACGCTCGGCAATGTAGTCCAGTATCCGGGCAACGCCCTCGGGTGTGGGTTCGGTGACAAGCCGCGAGCGGGTCTCCCGAAAATCGGGCAGCCCTTTGAAATAGCTGCTCAGGTGACGGCGTAACTCCAACACTCCGGTGCGTTCGCCTTTCAACTCCACCGATTTGGCCAGGTGTTCGCGTGCCAGAGCCACCCGTTCCAGCACGGTGGGTTGGGGGAGTGCCTCGCCCGTCTCCAGGTAGTGGCGTACCTCGCGGAATATCCATGGCCGTCCGAAGGTGGCCCGACCAATCATGATACCGTCCACCCCGAAGCGGTCTATCATCTCGGCCGCCTTTTCTCCGGAGTTAATATCCCCATTCCCGATAATCGGAATGTGGATGGCGGGGTTGTTTTTTACGGCTCCTATCAGCGTCCAATCCGCTTCGCCGCGGTACATCTGGGCGCGTGTCCGCCCGTGAATGGTCAGCGCCTCAATCCCTACATCCTGAAGACGCAGGGCTATCTCTTTGATATTTTTCGTTTCGTCGTCCCACCCCAAACGGGTCTTTACCGTCACGGGCAGTTGAACGGCCTGTACTATCCGGCGGGTCATTTCGACCATCTTCGGTACGTCGCGCATCATGCCTGAGCCGGCTCCCCGTCCGGCAATCTTTTTGACCGGACAGCCGAAGTTGATGTCAATCACCTCAGGCCGGGCGGCTTCCGCCATGCGTGCCGCTTCGACCATGGGCTCAATTTCATTGCCGTAAATTTGGATGCCAATGGGACGCTCCGCATCGTCGATACGCAGTTTTTCGAGTGATTTCCGAGCATCGCGTATGAGTCCGTCGGCCGAAATAAATTCGGTGTACATCATGTCAGCGCCGAATCGTTTGCAGATGTAGCGGAACGAGGGGTCGGTGACATCTTCCATCGGGGCCAGAAAGAGGGGCATAGGGCCCAAGTCGAGGTCTCTGATTTTCATGATGGGGCAAAATTACCGCAAATCGGGGAGGTTTCAAAGCAGCGGCGGGATGCTTCACACGAAGCATCCCGCCGCCATATTCTCAATCTTGTTCGGTGCAACGCGAGCCCGTCGCGTGCCCCGTCCGTTTCAGAAGGCTATTTCAAGATGATGTCGCTTTGCCCAATCATGAGCCCGTCCACATAAACCATTACGGTGTACTGACCCGCATAAAGCCCTGCTGCATCGTAGAAGACGCTCATCGGCAAATCTTCACCCTGGTAATCGACGACACGTTTAGCGGAGTAGGGAATCGATTCACCCATGAAGGTAAACCGTCCGCCGTCGGGAGAGCCCAGAATATCAGCATCCGGCGTGATGATGCGCACATAAACGGTTCGTTCGCCCGGAACAGCCAGGTCGTTAGCCGCCAATACAAATTCGGTAACCAGTTTCGTGGTCTGTTTAGCTTTGCTGACCTGTTTGTTGCGTTGGTTGTATGCCAGCAGCACCACATCCCGGGCGCGTAGTTGCGACCCGCGTTTCACCTTGTTGTTGAGCTCCTGCGTCATCTCTTCAGCCGCTTCGGTGCGGAGTCTGAGTGATGACATCTCTTTCTTGTAGCGCAGGTTTTCGCCGACAAGTTGCTGGTTCACGCGGTTCAGCGAGTCAATTTGCCGAACGAAGCCCTGCATGGCTGTCCGCAGTGTACCGAGTTCACGCTCGTATTTCTTAATCTTGGAGTAGTTCCAACTGCGTTCTTTTTTGAGTCGGTCGAGCAGCGAGTCGGCAATGTGTCGCTGTTGCATCAGGGCAACGCTCATGGTGTCGTTGTCCACTTTCAGGTCACCCATTTCACCGAGCAACACGGTCAGTCGGTTGGTGAGGGTATCCTTGTCCACCAACAATTCGGCGTTCTGAGCCTTTTCGGCCTGTACCTGTCGCCAGAAGAGGAACGTGACGGCTGCCAAAATTACCAGCAAAATGATGATGGCAATTTTCAGCCCTTTGACCGAACTGCCGCCTTCCTGCTGCGGATAGTCGTTGTAGTCGTAGTCGTTTTCGTTATATTCCATAACCTCGTGTTGTTAAATCGTTCGTTAGGGCAGTGCCGATGGAATGCTGACGGGAATTTCCCGAAGGCGATAATTCTCTCAGCCTGCAATTTTGGTGCAAGGTATGGAAAAATTCCCATACGAAAAAACTTTTTTTGTGTCACCTTTTTATTTTTTGCAAAGGACGTTTTTGTTCTGTAAATAATTGAAGAACGAATATGTTTTGGTGATAAATTTTATTAACTTGCGCCGCTGTTTTGTGCACAAACTGTTCGAAATCTTTTGTTATGGCAAAGAATACTTCGATTCTGAGTACCGTCTCTGACGAAAATATGAGTGTGGTGGCCTATAAGGCCTTTATGCTCAAACGCCGCATTATGCTGACTCTCGCTACCGAAGGCGATTGTACCATCGCAGACTTGTCCCGCATCCTGAATGTCAGCAATCCTACGATTACCAAACTGGTCGGGGAACTGATTCGTGAAGGCTATGTGCGTGACCTGGGGAAAATCGAAACCGGCGGGGGACGACGTCCCTGTGCATTTGGTTTGGTCTCGGATTCGGGCTATTTCCTGGGGGTTACCATTTTGGACGATACGCTCTGTTTCGGGCTGATTGACCTCAATAAGAATACGGTCACCATTGAGCAGGATGTACCGTTTGTGTATGCAACCAATACCCAGTTCGTGGATACGTTGGTCGAACGAATCCAGGCGTTTATTGAGACGCTGGGCAGTGCGCGCGATAAGATACTGGGACTGGGTTTGACGGTGAAGGGTCGTGTGGATGCCGCCTCCGGAGTTATCTATAATACGATGAATGCCGATGGTTATCCGTTGGCGCGGATTATCAGTGAACGAACCGGTATCGAAACGATTGTCGAAAACGATACACGGGCCATGACTTATGCCGAGTACCTGAACGGTGGCAATGCCGGGGTGCAGAATGCACTTTTCATTAATGTGGGTCGGGGTATCGGGGTCGGTATTATCGTGCGCGGCAAATTATATTACGGAAAGTCGGGTTTTTCGGGTGAGTTCGGTCATATTCCGTTTTTCGACAATGAGAAGATTTGTCAGTGCGGCAAAAAGGGGTGTTTGGAAACTGAGGCATCTGGGATGGCGCTTGAAACAGTTTTTGCGGAACGCTTGCGCGACGGGGCCTCGTCAATATTGTCCGATAAGTTTCGGTCCGGAGAAACGGTTACGATGCATGATATTATCGAAGCGGCAAAAAGTGACGATGTGTTGTCGATAGATTTGATAACGAGCATCGGTGAAAAATTGGGTCGTGGCATCAGTGTTTTGATTAATTTGTTCAATCCGGAGTTGGTGGTCATTGGTGGGCCGATGTCCGAGGTGGGAGATTATTTGATGCTGCCGATACGGACTGCCTTGAACAAGTATTCGTTGCGTTTGGTGACGCGGGATACGACGTTGTGTCTTTCGACGTTGGGTGAGTCGGCCGGTGTGTTGGGGGCGGCGTTATTGACGCGGAATCGTATGTTGGGGATATTGTAGGGCGGAAATGGGTAGCGGATATAAAGGACGGCCGAGATGTTTCTCGGCCGTTTTGTTTATGGGGTGGTTGGTGTAGTGATAGGGGAGTGGCCGTAAGGACGCATTTCCGGGCGCCGACGGCAGCACGATACAGCAGACAACAGCAAATAATGCACAAACGATTCCGACATATGTGGCCGATGGAAATACGCTAACAGAAGGGGGGACAACAGGATTACAACTTGTGAATATTACGGCTGAAGGTGTGATTGACGAGAATAATACTACATTGGCTTATACAATCAAGCACCCTCTATCATTTATCAATAATTCTATCGAACCTCGAGATTGGTATACCGATAATGAGATGAAATTTTGAATGAAATTGAAGATGAATATAAATTTGAGCAAAAACAGAAT
>NBJMC04203__coassemble_397_pt1 | contig 26884 bp, 22 predicted proteins | sample NBJMC04203__metabat2_high_PE_019 | metagenome-assembled genome bin NBJMC04203 | reverse complement strand
CGATAGCTGCTACGCATGCGAATTGGAAAAGTTTTTTCATAGCGGTATGTTTTGAGTTATTGTTGAAAACCGCTGTAAAGATATACCTTTTTCCGCAATTTGATGCTCAATCGTGATTTTTTTACAAAATTTAAGACCCTGAACCACAGCGATAAAACAGCCTGTGATTTAAGTCCTTGGAAAGAGAGATGCGCCAGCTGCCCCGAAGAGACCAAAAACAGGATTTTATCAAATAATTCCACACAATACCCAAATCCTTCGTCAAAAACTATCGCTGCGTGTAGTGTTGATACCAGGAACAGAAACGATTGATGCCCTCCTGTAACGGTGTCGAGGGGCGATAACCGAAGTCGCGTTCCAGAGCCGACGTATCCGCATAGGTACGATAGACGTCGCCCGGCTGCATGGGAAGGAACTCCTTAACCGCCTCACATCCGGCGGCACGTTCGATGGCACCGATAAAATCCATCAGGGCAACCGGTTCGCTGTTGCCGATGTTATAGACCGCCGCGCGCACGCCGTCGGCATTCGCCGCGGGAGCGCGGTCCACTACCGCACAGACTCCCGTCACAATATCATCGATGTAGGTGAAGTCGCGGTACATGTCGCCGTGGTTGAAGATACGGATGGGTCGTCCTTCGAGAATGGCACTCAGGAAGAGCGACGGAGACATGTCGGGGCGTCCCCAGGGTCCATAGACCGTAAAAAAACGCAATCCGGTGGCAGGAATTCCGTACAGTTTCGAGTAGGCATGCGCCATCAGTTCGTTCGACTTTTTGGTTGCCGCATAGAGGCTCACCGGACGGTCCGTCATGTCGCTCTCGGCATAGGGTATCTTGTCATTTAACCCGTAGACGCTGCTCGAGCTGGCATAGACCAGATGCTGTACGGGATAGTGGCGACAAGCCTCCAGAATATTGAGAAAACCGTTGATGTTGCTTTGGATGTAGGCATAGGGATTTTCAATCGAGTAGCGCACCCCCGCCTGAGCTGCCAGGTTGATGACCGCATCGAATTCTTCGGCGGCAAACAGCGCATCCAGAAAGGCCTTGTCCGTCAGGTCAGCCCGTACGAAACGGTATCCCGGCCAAACCCTGCTCTGCACCATGCGTTGAGGCTGCTGCGCCTCCTCCCGCGCAATCCCTGCCGCCTCCAAACGGGCATACTTCAGTTCGACGGCATAATAGTCGTTGATGTTGTCCAGCCCCACCACCTCATCGCTCCGCGCGGCCAAACGGTTAATGGTATGGAATCCGATAAAACCGGCAGCACCGGTCACCAATACTTTCATCACTCCTGATTTTTAAGGATAACCCCGAAGGCATAGTCACCAACCCGATGCACCTCTTGACCGGCAAACGCACGGGTCAGGGCCTGGTCCGTTCCGATACGCTCCTTGAAGGTAATAATGATACCTTGTTGCACCGAATCCAGGGCCTGAGGCGAATCGAGGAGTGTGACAGGCTGCCCCAGATAGACATCGATATTTTCAGCGCGGCCAATGTCGTAGGTATAATAGGTTTGAATCTCCGCCGCATCGCCCACCGCTTTTGCGGCACCGCAGACATCGCCCATGCCGAGGTATCCGTTGAAGAGGGGTACGGCAAACGAGACGGTAAAAAGGGTCAGCAGGATACCACCGCCGAGCGTTGTGGCAGCCGTATAGAGTCGGTCGCGTCCGAGCCAGACGAGAGTCGCGACGGAGGCTGCTGTCGTGAGGGCAGCTGCTACGGGAACAAACGGAGAATCGAGGAGCGGGAAATCGACTCGGGGAGCCGCAATGAACAGCCCGGGCAGGGTCAGTGCCAGCACGGCGGCAGGAATACCCAGCAGCCATTTCATCCACCGTTTTACCCCCGTGCGTGCCATCCAAAGCACGGCAATATAGATAAAGAAGGGGAAGGCCGGCAGGAGGTAGATTTGTATTTTGGAGCTGACCATCGACAGCACGGCCAAGGTCGAGAGCGCCACCACGAGAAAGAGCCGTTCGAGGTCGGTGGGTTGTATTTTTTTCCATCGGCAGAGGCCCCAAATCAGCACTCCGACCACCAGCAGTGACCACGGTGCCAGCGAATACCATATCGAGACGGCATAGTACCATACGGGAGCCTTATGATGGAACGAATCGACAGCACGCCCGGCGGTCTGTTTGATGAGGAGGTTGTCCAGATAGGGGGTTCCGCCTTCAGCATACACGGCTCCGAACCACACGGCACAAAGAACCAACAGCACGGCCCAGGTACGCCATCCCCAGTATGTGCCGATTTTGCGCCACTGACCCTGTACCGCCAGAAAGACAATCACGCTGACCAGCGGTACCAGGATTCCTACCGGTCCCTTGGAAAAGATGGCCAGAAAGACCCACACCGGAAACAGCCACTTGTCGCGCCGGAGCCTGTTTTCCTCCTCCGAAGCACCACTGTATATCCGCCAGAAGGTATGCAGTGCCAGAACAATAAACATACACATCAGCATGTCCATCCGCAGCACCACGGCCGACCCGATGAAAAAGACGCTTGTATAGAGCATCAGCTGTGCTGCTCTTCGCGCGGGTATGCTGGTGACCACAGGCCGTATCCAACGGTTCATCACCCACAGTATCACCAGAGCCGGCACCACCGAGAAGAGACTCATAAAGGTCATGAAGCCGGACATATTGTCTCCGAAAAGTGCACGCCCCAGCATCACCAGCCACAGATAGAGCGGCGGTTTGTCGGCGTAAGCCGCCCCGTGGTTATAGAAAGCAAAGAGGTGTCCGTCACGAATGGCCTCATCGGCAATGCTCAGGTAGCGCAGTTCATTGTTGCGGGTCACATCGCGAAAGATGAACAACGGAAGCACCGCGATGAACAGCAGAAGGTATCGCCCCCAGTCAATGGTTTGGAGATATTTTTTCATATTTCGGTGTCTTGGTTGTCCCACTCCTCCAATTCGGTTTTCCGTTGCGCAGTTCGTTCTTTTTTATAAATCAGGATGTTCCGCGTGTAGGCAATAAATCCGACCGATTGTCCGAGAATCAGTACGGGGTCATGCCGCACAATCCCGTAAGCCACAATGGCTGCCGACCCGGTCAGGCTGATAATCCAAAATCCCACGGGGAGAATGGATTCTCCGCGCCGACGGGAGTAGAGGTACTGATAGACAAAGCGGAGCGTAAAGAGAATCTGACCCGCCGAGCCGAAGAGCAAGAGCCAGAGGGGCACTTTTTCGTTTCGGAAGAAGTCATGGATAAAGGTGTCGGCATGGCTGACGGCGAATCCGATGGCCACGACGGGCGTCAGCAGGAGCAGATATCGTACCGGTGCAGGTATTTTGCGCCAAACCCCTTTTGCGCTGAGGTTCCAGATGTAGATGTAGTACGCAATCACCTGTCCGAGGATAATGGCAAAATCGTCCCGCATCCATCCGTAGATAAAAAGCAGGTAAGACCCGGCCAGACTCAAGGCCCAGAACATGGCCGGCGAGACGACCCTTTTGGCTCGTTCGGATAGAATCCACTGGAGCAGAATGCGTGCCGAGAAGAAAATCTGCGCCAGAAAACCGATAACGTACAGCATCATAGGGATACGAAGAGCCTATTCGAGGTTATTTCCCGCAGTGCGGTAGTTGATATATCGTTTACGCATCCAGCGGTAGGCAAAGCAGTCCATAAAGGGACCCACCAGCCGATTCCAGAGGTGGTATTTGGATTTTCCGGCCACCCGGGGGAAATGCCGCACGGGCACCTGTTTGACTTGTGCACCCTGCAGCTGAATCAGGGCAGGCAGGAAACGGTGCATGCCGGTAAAGAAGGGTATCCGTTTGGCATAGTCCGTGCGCAGCACTTTGAGCGGGCATCCGGTATCCTCGACTCCGTCGTGGGTCATCATGCGTCGGAATCCGTTGGCGATTTTGGACGACATATTTTTGACAAAGGAGTCTTTTCGCCCGGTGCGAATCCCCATGGTCATTTCGTACTCCTGCATATGGGGCAGCAACAGGTTGAAATCTTCGGGTGTGGTCTGCAGGTCGGCATCCATATACCCCACATAAGGCGAGCAGGCAGCGTCAATCCCGGCCTTCATGGCGGCACTCAGGCCGCTGTTTTGCGCAAGGTCGAGCCAGAAGAAGTGGTTGTTGCGGCCACATATTTCGCGCAGTCGCTCGGGTGAAGCGTCTTTCGAGCCGTCATTGACGAACAGCACGCAGGCCGGGTTTCCGGCCTCGTGTACCGTCGGCAAATAGGCTTTCAATCGTTCTTCCAGAGCGTAGATATTGTCCTCTTCATTATATACGGGGACAATAATGGTCAGTTTATATTGTGCCGTTTTGTTCATGTTGTCCAACTGATTTGGGGTTAGGAGCAGGAGGGGTATTCTCCGAAGGCATTATCGGGACAAAGGTAGCATATTCCCGCGACAATCTGCCGTTTTGTGAGGTTCCAAAACGGGGATTTGCGCCACGGATTATTATCCGGAAGTCTGCAAAAGTATCCGTTATGTCGGATGTGCTTTTGTGTATCGCGTATCAAGGACGGTTTTCCGGGCGCCGACGGCAGCACGATACAACAAATGGATGAAAGTAACGCTTTGTTGATAAAAATATATGGGGCTGATGGTAATCTTGTGTATGGAAATGACGATATGGGCTCTATGAAAAAAGAATTTAGTTCAGACATGTTAAATGGTTATAATACAATAGCATATACAGTAAAACACCCCATGATTCTTATTTATAACGGAATTGCAGCTCCATACGATTGGTTCACAAATAATCAGATTTATCAAAATAATTTACTGTGGGCTGATAATTTGCCTGGTAAAGGAGCATATGACCCATGTCCAAGAGATTGGCGTATTGCAACAATGGATATGTGGAATGATTTTTCTACGACAACGTCCAATTATTACATTCAAGGAATTCAAACTGCAACTGATGAAAAACATTCAACCAATGGATTGTTATATAATAATCTAGCATGGTACCCAGCATCTGGATATTTTTACAATGGGACGGGAACATTATGTCGTGTAGGTTCATACGGAGTGTACTGGTCCTCTAAAACTCAAGATATATATGCAAGATATTTGGATTTTAATGACGATGGAGTACGCTTGTCTCAAGTCTATCGTCGTGCAGGCGGTTTTTCCGTTCGTTGCGTGCAGGAGTAGCGTAAGGGGAATCGAAGGAGCGGGATAAGGGGGGAGTAATCCGCAGGGGTATCCGTGTAGGGGAAGAGGGGGAAGGCGCAGGGAGCAGCTCAGCCTCTCCCGGAGGGAAGAGAGCGCAAAGAGAAGATAAACCCCAAGCGAGGGAACCCTGACACGAGAAGGGAGTTCCCACAGCATGACCACTTCTATTTAACACCCAAGCGAAGCCGACTGCAGCAGCAGTCGTGCAGGCCGAAGCCGCCCCCAGCGGAGGCCTGCTCTGAGGCGAGCATGCCCCGTCGGCTTCGACCTGAGAACGCTTTGTGGCCTAACACAAGTCGGTTAGCCTTCCGAGCGGTACCAGGTTGCCCCGCAACCCGTCAGCCCGGAGCCGCAGGATGCGGAGGACTGAAAAACTCACCCGTTCGGGTTCGCGTTTCCGCCTCCGCCGGCTCCGGTCTTCACGATGTCGCACTCTACTGACAGACACAAGTCCGCTCGCGTGCTGAGTGGCACCGGTTCTCCGCATTCGGGCGGTTCCGGGCTGACGACTGCTTAAGCAGTCGGGCTGCAATACGGCTCGTGAGCAGGTATTTATCCGAGACGATGCGAATGGCTTGCCGTTCGTGCGGGCCACAGCCTCGCCCCGCGAAGGCCCGCAACTAACGTTGCTCGCCTTCACAGGCTGCTGCCCGAAATACAAACGCATTCCCCGTCAGCTTCGACCTGAGAATGCTTTATGGTATGACACAAGTCGGTTCGTGTGCATAGCAGTACCCAGCCGGAGCCAGTGGAGAGCGCGCGATATAGCGCAGGCCTCCGCAGCCCCATGGCTCCGGCCTGACACGGTTGCTCGCGCAACCGCATTCTATTGTGAACACGAATTGGCTCGCGTGCCGAGCGGCACCTCGGGAGCAACCGTCCAAAGAAAGCATAAAAACTCTGCGCACGTAGGGTATCCGACACAAAAAATCCGAACAGGGAAAGAACTGTTAATCGGAAGGACGAGAAGCGGTACGAGTGCGTAAAAAATCCAACAGAATACGCGCACGGGAAGCACCGATAAGTTCCGCCAATTCGGATTCAGGGGTACGGGCCATACGTGCCAGCGTGCGATATTTCTTGAGCAGACGGTCGATGGAGGTTTTTCCCAGCCCCGGGACACTCTCCAACTCCGATTTCAGGAAATTGATAGAGCGTTTCTGGCGGTGGAAAGTGATACCGAAACGGTGTGCTTCGTCGCGGATGTGCATCAGGATGCGGAGCGATTCACCGGTTTTGTCGAGGTAGTGCGGCAGCGGGTCACCCGGAAAGTAGACCTCCTCCATCCGTTTGGCCAGCCCTACGACCGAGACCTTGCCGCGCAATCCCAGTTTCTCGAGAGCCGAAAAAGCAAAGGACAACTGCCCTTTTCCCCCATCAATCACAATCAGGTCAGGCAGGGATTGGCCTTCAGCCAGCAGACGACCGTAGCGACGGGTCAGCACCTCTTCCATCGAGGCAAAGTCGTTGGCTCCGACCACCGTTTTGATGTTGAAGTGGCGATACTCCTTACGGCTGGGGCGGCCGTCACGGAACACGACACACGAAGCCACAGGGTTGGTTCCCTGAATATTCGAGTTGTCGAAGCACTCGATGTAACGCGGTTCGACCGGCAGCGCGAGGTCCTTCTGCATCTTGGCCATGATGCGGTCGGTGTGTCGGTCGGGGTCGGTCCGCTCGATTTGCTTGAACTTCTCGAGGCGGGCGATTTTACAGTTTTTCTCGGCCAGCCGCAGCAACTCCAGTTTATCGCCCCGTTGGGGAACGGTAAAGGTCACGGTCGGGAAAAGTTCGGGGTCGGGCTGCATCGGGACAATCACCTCGCGCGGCTGCGGGATACCCTCCTCGCGCCCCTCCGAGAAGACCTGCCCAAGGGCAAAGGCCAGCAGTTCATCGGGCGATTCGTCGAGACGGTTGCGCATCTCGAAGGTAAAGGAGTGCACCACCGCCCCCCGCACAATGCGCATATGGTTGCAGAACGAGGCACCCTCGTCGTTCAGCACATAGACCACCTCCAGGTTGGTGAGTGTGGCACTGACAATGACCGAGCGGCTGCTGTAGTTCGAGAGCATCTCGAGTTTATCCTTGACGTGGGCAGCCTGTTCGAATTGGAGCGCAGCCGCCAACCGTTGCATTTCGGCCGTAAAGTACTCTTCTGCGGGTCGAAGGTCGCCCCGCAGGATATTTTTCGCCCCGGCAATGCTCTCGGCATATTCGGCTTCGGTTTGCAGCCCCACGCAGGGCCCTTTACAGTTGCCGATATGGTACTCCAGACAGACCGAATAGGTCCCTCGGGCAATAGCCTGCTGCGAGAGATTCAGTTTGCAGGTTCGGAGCGGATAGAGGCCCCGTACCAGCTCCAACACGGCCCGTTGGAGGGTCACGGAGGAGTATGGGCCAAAGTATGCAGAGCCGTCCTTGACAAACTTGCGTGTGGAAAAAATTCGCGGGAAGGGTTCGTTCTTGACCACTATCCAGGGGTAGCTCTTGCTATCCTTCAGGAGAATATTGTAGCGGGGTTGAAGTTCCTTGATAAGGTTGTTTTCGAGCAGCAGGGCATCGGCTTCGCTGCTCACGACGATGTGACGCAGGTCCACGATTTGGCGCACCATGACCTGCACCTTGCGGGTGTGGTCGGCACGCGACACGAAGTAGGAGCTGACCCGCCGTTTGAGGTTTTTGGCCTTGCCGACATAGATAATCACTCCCTCGGCATTCAGGAACTGATAGACGCCGGGGCTGTCGGGCAGCAGAGCCACCTTTTGGCGGAGCTCTTCTCGGAGGGTATCGTCAGCGGACTTCATGAACACAAAGGTAGAAAAAGAAATCGGCCGTGTCGGTTTTTGAGGTTCAAAAACCGACACGGCCGAAAAGAGGCCGCGCCTTAGCGGTGGTGCGTCGTCCCTAACGACGCACCACCGGTTTCAGCACAAAGTTAAATTCATAATCCCCGTAAGGCATCAGATAGGGAGCCTGCGGCCATGCGCCCCAACTGTCTTCACACCCGAGCCCCATCTGACGCGAGGCGATGTTCAGGGTAACGAAATCGCGTTTGACGAGCGAACCCGAGTGGCGTTGTTCTTTGGCCACACCATCGTCGAGGTCCTCCATGGCATAGGGGAGAGCCGAGGCTTCGAACGGTGCGTCGGATTCCACCAGCAGGCCCACTCCGTCGGGGTTGGTCAGTTTCCACCACCGCAGGTCGCTCTTGTTGCCGCTCTCCTGCGGACGGATATAGCCCCAGTACTGGTCGTCCACCGACTGCGTGTAGCGTCCCAGGCGGGCAGCGCCTTGACGGTCGATGTAATTCTCCATCGGCCCGCGACCGTAGAAGTCAATCGTGCGGAAAGCCTCGGGCAAGGTCAGTTCCATGCCGAAACGGAACAGATTCGGCATATCCTTTTTCGTCGGGTCGGTCGTGAGGCGTTGTTGCACGGCTATCTCACCCGCCCCGTTAATCGTGTAGTCGATGGTCAGCGTGGCAAAAAGTTTCGGCAGTTCGAAGACGCTGCTCACCCGAATATTCCCATCCGCAAGGGTGGAATCCTTGAGCGAGAGGAGTTTCATTTCGGGGTTTTTCCACAGCGCAAAGCGGTTTTGCAGCCCCGCTCCCATATCGTTGTCAATCGGCGCGCGCCAGAACATCGGCCGCAGAGCATAGCCCGTTTCGACCAGTTCGGTGCCGTCCAGCGTGTAGTCGGTCATAAGCCCCGTGGTACGGCTGAAATAGATGCGGTTGTCGCCGGCAGCCACCACAACAGCTTTTGTATTGGGGATAAGGGTCGGGCGAAGGGCCGTCGGCTGCACGTCCGCATTCCAGGCCGCATAGGGTTGCACGCTCATCTGGTCATAGGCCACCACCGTGCCGGCCGGCAGAATGCCGTCCTGCGCTTTCAGCAGGTATTCGACATTCAGCAGGAGTTCACCCCGAACGGTATTCAGAAGCGAGTAGCCGGGCAGCGTAATCTGAGCGCGTTGCTGCGGCGCCACATCGAGGTCCGTCACCACACCCTGACGCACCACCGCTCCGTTATCGAGCAACTGCCATACCATGTAGTAGCGCGACAGGTCGATAAAGAAGTTTTCGTTATAGACCTCAACCATACCTTTTTGCAGGTCTACCGGCGTGGTCAGAATCGACCGTTGCACGTAACCCGCTTCGTACATATGCGGATTGGGCTGGCGGTCGGGGTTCACCAGACCGTTGTTGTTGAAGTTGTTGTCCGAGACAGTGTATTTCCCGTAATCACCCCCGTAGGTGTAAATCATGTTCCCGTGCTTGTCGTACCCGCGCAACGCCTGGTCCACGAAGTCCCAGATAAAACCGCCCTGCAGGTTGGGGTATTGGCGAATCACATCCCAATACTCACGGAATCCCCCGAGCGAGTTCCCCATGGCATGGGCATATTCGCACAAAATAACCGGCCGCCCGTCCACATTCGGGTTCTGGTTCTGTCCTAGCTGACGCATCTCGGCCACCCGCGTGTACATCGGACACCAGATATCGGTATAGTGCGGTGCCTTGTTGTCCCACACGGCCCGTTCGTACTGCACGGGACGGGTCGTGTCGTAGGCCTTGAGCCATTCGTAGGCTTTACGGAAGTTGTGCCCGTCGCCCGACTCGTTACCCATCGACCAGAATATCACCGAGGGGTGGTTTTTGTCCCGAATGGCCATGCGCGAGTTGCGTTCGATGTGGGCCTTTTCGAAACGAAGGTCGCTCCCCAGGTTCTCGGCTCCATAGCCCATCCCGTGCGCCTCGATATTGGCCTCATCGACCAGGTAGATGCCGTAACGGTCGCACAACTCATACCAGTAAGGGTCGTTCGGATAGTGCGACGTCCGCACGGCGTTGAAGTTAAACTGTTTGAGCAGTTCGATGTCTCGGAGCATCGTTTCGCGCGGCACGTGGTAACCGTACGTGGGGTCAATTTCGTGGCGGTCGGCCCCTTTGAAGAGCACCGGCTGACCATTGACCAGCACCTGCGAATTTTTGACCTCGATTTTGCGGAACCCGACATTCACCGGAATATACTCGCTCGCCTCTGCAGCCCCATTGGCCTGGGAAACGGTCACCAGCAGGCGGTACAGGTTTGGCGTTTCGGCGCTCCATTTCAGCGGGTTGGCCACTGCCATTTCGAGCTTCACAGCCCCCTTGACGGGTTTAAGTCCCTCTTCCGAGAAGACGGTTTTGCCCGAGGGGTCGGTCAGGGTGAAGCCGACACGCGTAGCCCCCGTGGCATTGGCCACCTCGGCATCTACCTTCAGCACGGCATCCTGATAGGCCTCGTCCAGGTCGGTCACCACCCGAATGTCGCCCAAATGGGTCTTGGGGCGGGCATAGAGGTAGACATCGCGAGCCACGCCGCTCAACCGCCAAAAGTCCTGGTCTTCGAGCCAGCTGCCGTCGCTCCAGCGGAAGACCTGAAAGGCAATCTTGTTCTCCCGTCCGGGAATCAGGTATTTGGTCAGGTCAAATTCGGCGCCGAGTTTGCTGTCTTCGCTGTATCCCACAAAACGGCCGTTCACCCAAAGGTAGAGGTTCGAAGTGACACTTCCGAAGTGGATATAGAGCTCGTCGCCCTTCCAGTCGGCCGGGATGTTCACTTCACGGATGTAGGAGCCGACGTAGTTATCCTGCGAGGGTATCCCGACCGGTCGGGGTCGTTCGATGTTGCTCCACGGATAGCCTGGATTGATATAGACCGGGTCGCCGTAGCCGTTCACCTGCCAAATGCCCGGCACAGGGATACTCCCCCACCCCTTCGAATCGTAATCCATTTTATAGAAATCCGTCGGGCGCTGGTCGGCGTTCTCCACGAAGAAGAATTTCCACTTGCCGTTCAACGACAGGTACCGTTCCGACTGAAACGGGTCGCCCGCCTGTGCCTTTTCAGGAGTTTCGTAGGCGTAATAAGAGGCCCGCATGGGAGCCCGATTGATTTCGTTTACCGCCGGGTCCTGCCACTCGGTGAAGGTCTGCGCCACCGCGCTTCCCGTCGCCAGCACCAGCCCCGCTGCCAGAGCCGTCAGGCTCATCAGGAATTTTTTCATCATTATCGTTGTTTGTTTGGGTTAGTCCATATACCGTGTTACCGCCCCTGGCATGCCCTCACCTTGCGGGCCATCGCCGAGGCGAAGATAAACTCTTCCAACTCCTTGTTGTCCGTGTCCAGAATATCATCCTTGGTACCCTCCCACCACTTGCGACCCTGGTAGATGAAGATAATCGTATCCCCTATCTCCATCACCGAGTTCATGTCGTGGGTGTTGATGATGGTCGTAATGTTGTACTCCTGCGTAATCTCCTGAATCAGGTTGTCGATAACGACCGAGGTCTTCGGGTCGAGTCCCGAGTTGGGTTCGTCACAGAACAGATACTGCGGATTCATCACAATGGCCCGTGCAATGGCCACACGCTTAATCATCCCGCCGCTCAACTCCGAGGGGTAGAGGTTGTTGGCGTTGGTCAGGTTCACCCGCTGGAGACAGAAATTGGCCCGGTCGAGCTTCTCCTCGAGCGACATCTCGGTGAAGAGGTCCAGCGGGAACATCACATTCTCAATCACGGTCGAGGAGTCAAGCAGCGCCCCTCCCTGAAAAATCATCCCCAGTTTCTGGCGTATCTCCCGTTTGACCTCGAGCGGCGCTCCGCTGAAACAGAGGTCGTCGTAGAGAATTTGACCGCTGTCGATGGGGTGCAGCCCCACGAGGCTCTTGAGCAGGACGGTTTTCCCCGAGCCGCTCTGTCCGATAATCAGGTTGGTTTTGCCGGGCAGAAAGGTGGCCGTAATGTGGTCGAGAACCAAGGGTCGTTCGTCGAACGATTTGCAGACGTCTATGGCGCGTATCATCAGTCAATCAACATAATTTGAGTCAATACCAGGTCGAGCACCAGAATCACGATGCTGCTGACCACCACGGCACGCGTACTGGAGCGGCCCACTTCGAGCGAGTTGCCCTTGGCATAGTAGCCGTAGTAGGCTGAGATGGTCGAAATCATGATGCCGAAGACGCAGGCCTTGATAATGGAATAGGTGATATAGAAGGTATTGACCGCATAACGAATCCCCGACAGGTACTCGAACGGGGGGAAGATTTGGGTGATGTAGACCACCACATAGCCCCCTGCCACCCCGATAACCATACTCATGATGGTGAGCAGCGGAAAGAAAAAGGCCGAGGCCACCACTTTGGGCAGAATCAGATAGCTGGCCGAATTGACCCCCATGATTTCGAGGGCGTCGATTTGTTCGGTGATACGCATGGTTCCAATTTCGGAGGCGATGTTGGAGCCGACCTTCCCGGCCAAAATCAGAGCCACAATGGTGGAGCTGAACTCCAGCACCAGCGATTCACGCGTAGCATACCCAATCATCATTTGGGGGATAAAGGGGCTTTCGAGGTTGTTGGCCATTTGGATGACCACCACGGCACCCATAAAGACCGAGATAATGGCGACAATACCGATGGAGTTGAGGCCGATGGCCTCCATTTCGAAAGTGGTTCGTTTGCGATAGATGGAGAACTTCTCGGGCCGCGAGAAGACCTTTTTCATCAGCATCAGGTATTCGCCGAACTCTTTGAAGATGCGCATAGCAATAGGGTTATATCCGATAAAGGGGGCCGCCATTCCGACAGGCCGTGCATTTCGCCCGCTCACCCACTGCCCACAACACCTTGGGGCCCTACCCTTCTGGGCAAAGGTAATGAAAAAGCCGCAAAGGGTATGCCGAATGGGAAGAATGGCTTATCTTTGAACGAGATTAGCAACCATTTTCGTCTATCATGACTATTCAGAACAACTACTGTGTGATTATGGCGGGCGGCATCGGCAGCCGTTTCTGGCCCCTCAGCAAGAACCGGAAACCCAAACAGTTTCTGGACATTCTGGGTACGGGCAAAAGCTTTATCCGCAGCACCTTCGAACGCATTCTGCCGGTCGTTCCGGTCGAAAATATCCTGGTGGTGACCAGTGCCCAATATAAGGAGCAGGTGCTCGAGCACCTGCCGGAGTTGAAGCCCGGGCAGGTGCTGACCGAGCCGGTTCGGCGCAACACGGCTCCGTGCATCGCTTATGCGGCCTATCGCATTGCGGCAGTCAATCCGAATGCCAACATGATAGTGGCTCCGTCGGACCACCTGATAACGGGCGAGGCGGAGTTTCAGTCGATTGTTCGGGAGGGGCTGGCCTTTGTGGAGGGGAACAACCGACTGATGACCATCGGCATTAAGCCCTCACGTCCCGAAACCGGATACGGGTATATTCAGGTGGACACCGCACCGCTGCCCGAGACTGCGGGAACGGCCATCTGCAAAGTGAAAACCTTTACCGAAAAACCCGACCTGGAGATGGCGAAGGTCTTTGTTGAGAGCGGCGAGTTTTTCTGGAACTCGGGTATTTTTATCTGGTCCGTGGGAGGGATTTTGCATGCGCTGGAGAGCCACCTGCCCGAAATGGCGGCACGCTTTGCCGCGGGTCACTCCGATTACGGCACCGCTTCAGAACAGCCCTTTATCGATGCCATTTACCCCTCGTGCGAAAATATCTCGATTGACTACGGGGTAATGGAGAAATCCCCCGATGTCTATGTCCGTTGCGGCGATTTCGGGTGGAGCGACATTGGGACATGGGGCTCCTTGTACCAGCACGCCGAGCAGAACGAAGAGCGCAATGTCATCGGCAGTGAAAACGTACTGACCTACGACACCCGCGGAACCATTGTCCGCATTCCGAAGGGGAAGGTAGCCGTGGTCGAAGGGCTCGAAGATTACCTGGTGGTCGATGAGGACAACGCCCTGTTGATATGCCGTCGGGAGAGCGAACAGAATATCCGTAATTACGTGGAAGATGTCAAATACCGTTTTGGGGAAGAGTTTGTCTAAACTCTACGAGTTGTATTGCGAGAATGGGGGTCGTGTAACGACCGACAGCCGCACGGTGCGTGCCGAGGCGGAACGGCGTGAAGGGGTGGGGCCCGTGTTTTTTGCCCTGAAAGGGGAGCAGTTCGACGGGAACGATTATGCCGTGCAGGCAGTAGCTGACGGCGCCGTGGCTGCCGTGGTGCACGACAAACTGCCCAAAGGTGTAAAAGCCGATTCGGAAGAGGCTGCACGGTATATTGTCGTGAAGGATACGCTGGCTGCACTGCAGGAGTTGGCTGCGCACCATCGGGAGGTACTGGGACTGCCGGTGCTGGCCCTGACGGGCAGCAACGGCAAGACGACAACCAAGGAGTTGATTACCCGTGTCCTGAGGACGAAGTATCGAGTGGCCTGCACGCGGGGGAATTTGAACAATCACATCGGAGTGCCGCTGACCCTGCTCTCCATCACGGACGAAGATGATGTGGCGGTGGTGGAGATGGGAGCGAATCATCAGGGTGAAATTGCAGCCCTGTGTGCGATTGCACGGCCCGATATGGGACTTATCACCAACGTCGGACGGGCCCATTTGGAGGGTTTTGGCGGCCCCGAGGGGGTGCGACTGGGGAAAGGCGAGTTGTACGACTACCTGGCACAACATGGCGGGACAGCCTTTTACGCGGCTGATGACGGGGTGTTGTCGTCGATGGTGGCCGAGCGGTTTGGGGCGACAGCCACGGGGGTGGCTGTCGCCTATCGGGCGGAGTCGTTGGGCGTTTCGGCTGCAGCCGAAACACCCAACGACCGCCTCTGCCTGCGTACCGACCGCGGCACGGTGGAGACGGGGATGACGGGGCGGTACAACTGGGCCAATGTGGCTGCGGCTTTGGCAGTGGGGGACTATTTTGGGGTCGATACGGAGGCAGCCGTAAAGGCAATAGCGGCGTATCATCCGGACAACAACCGTTCGCAGGTGGCTGTTTCGATTCGGGGAACGGGCAATGTACTCTACATGGATGCCTACAATGCCAACCCGTCGAGCATGTCGGCCGCGTTGGACAATTTTCTGGAGCTTCCGATGACGCCCGATGAGGAGAGCGGGAAAGTGGTGATTTTGGGCGATATGCGGGAATTGGGAGATTATGCGGGGCAAGAACACGAGGTGGTGATTACGCGCCTGCTTCACACACAACAGACAAATACAGATGCCCTGCTAACCTGCTATCTGGTAGGCTCGGAGTTTGGGAAAGCGTGGGAAGCCGTACAAGCCAAAATGGAAGAAGAAGGAGATACCGCTGCATCACACTCCTGCATAAAAACCTTTCCCGATGCCCAAAGTCTCCTGGAGGCGCTGCAAAACGGAGCGATTTCCATCCGTCAGGCTCAGGTCCTGATTAAAGGGTCGCGGGGCATGGCTCTCGAAACGCTTTATTCCGCTTTGTAGTCCGACGGCGAACGGAGCTGGCGGTCAATCAGAATCCCTTTGAAGAAACGCTCGGCCACCAATAATCCCTCGGGTTTTGACCGCGGATAAGCCACCATGAAGTACCACACCGTGTGCCCGTACTGCGCCATCAGGGCCCGAAACTCAAAGGCTTCGACCCCCAACAGATAACTCCCCGAGAGGCTCCGCGCCTCGATATTGGGGATGGAGTAGTCGTTGCGGAAAAACTCGAACCCTTGCAGCCCGTTCTCCTGCAACATGGTTTGGAGAATCTGACGCGTCGCCATATCGCGGTCTACCCCGAAGTCGGGTTCATAATCGATGCGGCTGGCCGTGACGCTCACCGTCCCGGGCTCGGCCCACCGACGGCTCACCGCCCCCAGTACCACCTGTCGCTGGAGTGAATCGCCCGTCAGGCGGTCATTTTCGCGTTGCAGGGTATCGACTGTAAAGGCACTCTCCTTCTCCAGCGGAAACGGGAACTTCACGGTAGCCCCCAAGTCTTCGTAGTAGCTCACCTGCCACGCCTTGTTGAGCAGCGCCTTAATCGAGGCACTGCGGTTGTAGCGTTGCCAACCCCAGTAGCCGCCTATCCCCAGCACCGTCACCACCACGGCAATACCCAGTGCCACCAGGGCCCTCCGTGCCGCACGCCCCCGTACAATCGCCCGTCCGATGCGCCGCTGTTCGCGCACCCCTTTGAGCGCCGTCTCGCTCACCGCCACCTCGCTCAGGTAAGCCGCAAAATCCTGCCCCGGATGACGCTTGCTCCACTCGGGATAGCTGTTGGCCATCTTGCGCTTGCACTCCGGGCAGAAAACCATGTACTGCGACTTGATTTCCACCAGTTTCCCACACTGACTACACGAAATATAATGCATGGTTTGAAAAGCTAAAACGTGGAGAGAGAGGAATTACGCCTTGGGTGCAGCCGCCAGCGGATTGCGTTTGCTGCGGGTGACCACAAAGTCTTTCAGATAGAAAGGCTCATAGTAGGCCGTATCGACAAACTCACCGGCCTGATAAGCCGCTTCGGCCAGCGTCACCAGTCCTCGTGCCGACGAGGCGATACGCGCCAGTTTGGCCTGCGGCAGCAGGTCGGCGCACTTCTGGGCCCCGTTGCCGAAGACCAGCAGTTCCCGCCCCGCCGCAAAGACATCGGCAAAGCTGTCGGCGGTCAGGATATGTGCCTGCGTTTCGTTCACAGCCGTGAGTTTCGTGTCGAACAGCCGGGTGTAGACCTCCATCCGTCGTGCATCAATCATCGGTGCCAGCAGGGCCGTTTCGGGGTTGTCAAGGTCGATAATCCCGGCCTCGTACTCCTCCATCGCAATGTTGGCCAACGCCTTGAGCGAGTCCACCGCAATGAGCGGTTTGCCCAGCGCATAGCAAAGCCCCTTGGCCGTCGAGACCCCGATGCGCAGCCCCGTATAGGAGCCCGGTCCGCCACCGACAGCCACCGCATCCAGTTCGTCGGCATCGAGGTCATTTTCGCGCAACACCTCGTCGATATAGACCCCGAGGTTGTTGGCATACGCGCGTCCGCCGCCGCTCTCGCGCAGCGAAATCATCACGCCGTCCTGCGCCAGTGCCACGGAGCAGACCTCCGTTCCCGTTTCGATGGATAGTATTCGTGCCATAGTCTTGTCTTCGTCTCTCTCTGCTAAAAAATCGTCATGGAATAAAAAAGAGGGGTACGCGCAGGATTATTCCGCCTGCACAACCGCCTTGGTAAGCGATGCCACCGGCTCTACGCGCTGTCCGTTGGTGAGCCGTTTCGAAATCACCGTAAAGGGTGCCGTCACCACCTGAACCGTCGTATCCAGCCCCTCGCCCGACACCTCGATATACTGTTTGTCCTGAATACCGGTCTTCACGGGCAGCATCCGCACCATCGAGCTGTCGGTACGGTAGGCGAAGACCACCTCCTTGTTGGCCAGTCCCGGGCGGGTGGTGACAGCCTGTATCGGCACGGAGAGCGCCCGACGCGTATCGGTCTGGATGTCCACCGTGGCCGACATACCGGGTCGGAAGGGTGAGAAGCGGTTCCCTTCGGCATCATCCCGCACCAAATCGGCATACGACTCGGGCAGGATATAAATCCGTACTTCGAAATTGGTCACCTGGTCCGACGAAGTGGTCGTGGTGGTTCCCGTCGTTCCGCTGGCCGTGTTGGCAATGCGGGTCACCACCCCTCGGAACTGCCGCCCCAGGTAGGCATCCACCTCGATGGTGGCCGTGTCGCCCAGCTGCACCCGCACGATGTCATTCTCGTTCACATCGGCCCGTACCTCCATCTGCGAGAGGTCGGCAATGCGGAGCATCTCGGTCCCGGCCATCGTCGCCGTCCCCACAACGCGCTCGCCCAACTCCACGTCGAGTTTCGAGATAGTCCCCTCGCTCGGCGCATAGATGGTCGTTTTGTCGAGATTTTCCTCGGCCTCCTTGAGCGAAGCCTCGGCACTGCGAATATTGAACTCGGCCGTCCGCACCTGAGCCTGAAGGCTGTGGTACTGCGCCTCGGCACTCTGATAGTCGGCCTCCGAAATGGCTTTCTGTTCAAAGAGCTGTTTCTGCCGCCGGTAGGTCTGCTCGGCCAGCACCAGTTGCGAACGGGTCTGCTCCAACTGGGCTTTCGACGAATTCAGCGTCGCCTCGGCCCGCTCCTGCATCGACTGATAGGTATCGGGCTTGATTTTGAGCAGCAGCATCCCCTTTTCGACCTGCTGTCCCTCTTCGATGTTCAACTCGACGATTTCGCCCGACACATCGGGTGAAATCTTCACCTCTGTGACCGGCTGCACCCGTCCGTTGGCCGACACCAATTCGACAATCGTCCGCACGGCAGGACGCTCCAGGGTCACCTGTTCCAACGGTTCGGGCCACAGAATGCCTGTGCTTTTGCCCACCACCAGCAACACTATCACCAGCACCACACTGCCCCAAATCAACAGTCTGCGTCTCTTTTTATTCTTTTTAGCCATATAGCGTAATCGGTTACAATTTGCTTCTTTCTGAGGTGCCTCACAGAGCGGCATCCCCCGTACCTACAACGTAATCTCCACCCCGCGGTAGAAATCCAGAATCTTCATCTTGAAGATATATTCATACCGTGCCTGCAACATCAGCGACTGAGCCGCCAGGAGGTTGTTTTTGGCCACATTGTAGTCCACGGCCGTTGCCCCGCCCGCATTGAATTTCTGTTCGGTGTTTCGGAACGACTCTTCGTTGGAGACCACACTGCTCTGTGCCGAGCGATAGCGTTCCCAGGCACCCGACGCATCGGTCCAAGCCTGTTGAATATCCTTGTAGAGTTGGTTTTCGGCCTGTTGGACATTGAGTGCGGCATTGCGCAGCGCGATTTTGGCCTTGTGAACATCGTTACGGACCGACAATCCCCCGAAAATAGGTACCGAAAGGCTGAACTGTAACGCCGACGAGGCGTTGTCGTCTAACTGTTCGAAGAAGGGGTATTTCGTATAGTAGGGCAACCCGTCGGGGCCCAACTGAGGTTTCATGCGGGCATTCGACCAACTGCTGCCGTAGCTCGCTCCGAACGACAGGGTCGGATAGTATCGCGCCCGTGCCAGGGAGACATCCTGTTCAGCCACCTTCTGTTGCCACTTCACCACTTCGATACGGGGCATCCCGAGGGCTGCATCATAGATTTCACCCACGCTGGACAACTCATGGCCGTCGAGCGCCCCCGCCAGAGTGGCACTGTCCGGAACTTCGACCGCGAAATCCGGCACATCGCGCAATTCGAGCAGCTGGGTCAGGGTCAGCAGGGCGTTCATCTGCTGGTTGCGGTAATTGACCAGGTTGTACCGCTCCATGGCCAGCTGCGACTCCAACTCCAGCCGGTCACCAATGGGCAATGACCCCGCCTCGACCAGTTTGGCGGTTCGTTCGATTTGACTTTCGAGGGTCGTGATTTGCGACTCCGAAACGAGCAGTTGTTCCCGATTATACAACACCTGCAGATAGGCCCCTGCCACAGCCACCGCTATCTCATCCTTAATGCGCTCCACATCCTGCACCGAGGCCAGCAGGCTGAACTCCGTTCGCCGCAGCTGGTGCATCTTCTGCATCCCCGCAAAAAGAGTCGTGCTCAGCGAGACGCTTCCGCTGGCGTTGTGGACGCTTTCACCCATGACGTAATTATAGGTCGTCGGGTCGAGCGAGCGGCCGAACGAGACGTTGTACCCCACTCCCGCATTGAGGTTCGGGAGGTAGTTCAATTTACTCTGTGTACTCTCGATACGGGCATTCTCGACCGTATTCAGGCCCTGTTTCACCTGGATATTGTGTTCGACAGCGTATCGGATACAGCGTTCGATGCTCCACGTTTCGTCTGCCTGCAACGGAGCGGTCGCCGCCACGCACAGCAGCGAGATACATCCGATAATCGAGGCTGGTTTCATCATACTTTCGGATATAGAGGCCACAAGGTACGAAAATTATTCGGTTTGGGCATGGTTATCCTTGCGGAAAGGAGTTTTTCGGAGCGAGTATTTTACTGTCCGAGCATCTGCGCGATACTGCGTCCTGCGGGCCACCGTTTGCCGTACTGGAGCGCCCGCCACAGCAGCCAGGGAAGGGCCAGCCCCGCCGCCGCGCTGAGCGGCACCCCTATCCACGGGGAGAGGTGGCCGTAGTCATACATGACAACGCGCAGAGCCGACTGCGGGAACCACGAGAAGAGGAAAATGGCATACGTGGCCCCGTCCAGCGGAGCGAGGAAGGTTTTCCCGCTCTGCAGATAGGTGTGGCCGAGCGAGAGGGCAAAGAGAATCCCGCTCACGGCGATGAGCATACTCCACAAGGCGCCATGGGGCGCCATTCCAAATCCGCCGGCCAACACCGAGGTAATGCCCCAGCCGAGCGTGGTCCAGGGGGCACCGAAGTAGAGGTTACGGTCAATTTCGTCCTGATAGGTGCAGTATGCCATGCCGAGCACGAAATAGAAGGCGAACTTCACAACTCCGCCGAGGTTGAGCCACTGCACTCCGCCGAGGGGGTTCCACAGCGCCAGTACCGCAGCCGCCACGACCCATCCCCACAGCGGGACACGTCCTCCGAGCCCCATGCGGGCCAACCCTTTGGCCAGCAACACCGTTCCAACCAACAGAATAAAGATTGTCGGCAGGAACCAGTAGTAGACAATAACGTTTCGGGCGGGCACCAGCAGCATCTCGAAGTAGGCTCCCCAGGAGAGGGCAACAGGTTTGACGGCCCAGTGGCTGAGCCACACTTTGGGCAGGAAGACGAGGGTGCTAATCAGCAGATAAGGGACCAGGAGGCGTCGAACTTTTGTATCCAGGAAACCGCTCTTTCCACCAAACCGAATTTCGGCCAACGGGCAGACACCCTGCGGTGCCGGCGGAGCCGTATAGCGCAACAGGTAGCCCGAAAGAAAGACCCACAAGGGCATGTGGAAACTGTAAATCCACTGATAGAGCAGGTTATGGTGTCCGTCGGTGGGAAAGGCGTGGCCGACCACGACCAGCACGATACCGAAGGCCTGAAGAAAACTGATATATGGGTTTCGCATACGTTGGACGGAAGGGCTTTGAAGTCAAATCATTCGGGTGTAAAGGTACGATATTTTGGAGCGGGGACAAGGGCCTGCCGCTCCGCTTCGACATGGGCTTTTGCGGTGCCGGTCAGTGGCATGGAGAGGACCGCGAGACCGAAATAACCGGCAGAGCCTGCCATCTGCAATAAAAAACGCACCGAAAAGAGGTCGCTTTTCAGGGGTTGCCGGCCGCGAAAGTGGCCCGACCCGGAAAATATCCCTATCTTTGTAATTTTAGGGGAGTGGCGTGCCTCTCCGCAGTCGGCGAACACTCCAGGCGGCAACTGTGCACAGCGCAGCCTGCCCTAATCCCCAAAACCTGCCAAACCTATGCAATCCGTTCAACTTCGATATTGGATTTTTGCGGTACTGGTCAGTGCCGTGTTCGTTCAGTGTGCCTCGATAGCCCAGCCTCAGGGCGGCCCGCGCGACTCGCTGCCCCCGCTGATTGTCAGCACCACGCCCCAGCAACGAGCCACCGACTTCAAGGGGAAACGCATCGTACTGAACTTCAACGAATACATCACCCTGCAGGACCAGCAGAAAGAGTTTGTGGTATCGCCGCCCGCAGCGGACAACAGCAAACCGACCCTGACGGTCAAGGGGCGTTCCATTCAGGTCGATTTCCAGAATCAGCCCGACAGCGCCACGACTTATCGGCTCGACTTCGGCAATGCCATTGCCGACAACAACGAGGGGAACCGCCTGGGCAACTATGCCTTTATCTTCTCGACCGGACCCCAACTCGACACCCTGATGATGAGCGGTCTGGTACGCGATGCCCAGACGCGGGACTCGGTCATCGGTGCAATGCTCTTCTTTTTCGATGCACGTCTGGACTCGCTGCCCGACCAGGACTCCACCCTTTTCAACGCCCGTCCCGACGCCATCTTCCGCACGGACAGTTCCGGTCTCTTTCTGGCCGACATCCTGAAAGACAAGGATTACCGCGTCTATGCCATTCTGGACAAAAACGGCAACCAACGCTACGAATCTGGTTCGGACTATGTGGCGATGCTCGACACGACCTACAACCCGACACGGATGCCCGATTTCGACATGTGGATAGAGCCGGCCAGCGGCAAACGCGGTCCCAGACGGCAAATCGACCCGCCGCAGCTGCTGTTCGACCTCTTCATGGAGGAGCCCATCCGCCGGCAGACCATTTTGGGGAGCAGCCGCCCCGAACGACAGAAACTGGAAATCGTTTTCAACTCGATAGAACAGGCTCAAATCGTGTCGTTTGCCCCTGTGGGGTTGGATTCGACGTGGTTTCGGCGCGAAAACGGCATCAAAGGCGATACCGTTTGGTACTGGATAGCTCCGCCGACGCAGGAAGAGGCGGCGGCGTTGCAGGATACCATTCGGGTGAACATCAGCTACATGACGCAGGACAGCCTGTGGCAGCCGCAGGTCAAGAGCGAGTTGCTGACCTTCACCCATCGGATAGTGGACCCGACGGCTCGTCGTCGGCCGACGACGGCCGCCGCCGACAGTATCCGACAGGCCAGGGAGGCCAAGCGGAAGGCCAAACGAGCCGCGCGATTGCAGAAAAAGTGGATTCGGATGGCGCGTAAAATCAGCCGTCGCCGCGGCGACCCCAAACGGACGGATGCGGAGTTGCTGGCCGACACAACGCTCTTCAAACAGGTAGACGTGGACACCACACAGACCGAACGCCCCAATCGCGACGAATCGATACCTCAGAAAAATCCCTTCTCGTTTAACGTGAAGGCAGCCAACCCGCTGAACCCCGAGAACCACATTCGACTGGAGTTCGACTACCCGTTGCGGTCGGTGGATGTGTCACGCATACAGCTGACGAAGGTTTCCGAGGGGCAGTCGGCGCTGCCGAGCCGCGACCGACAGACGGTCACGGCGGCTGAGCCGAGCGAGAAGCTGCACACGCCGGAGCCCTTTACCGTCGAGGTGGACAGCATAACCCGTCGGGCGGTAACCATCCGCGCCAACTGGAAGGCCGACGACGAGTACAACCTGTTGATTCCGGACAGCGTCTTTCGGAACATTGCCTTTCAAGCCAACGACACGTTGGAATCGACCTTCAAGGTGGCCGATTCGAGCAAGTTCGGCATTGTGATTTTGGATTTGCAGGCCGGGACGGGAAACTCCGACTATGAATACATTCTGGAGCTGCAAACCACCGGCGGGAAGACTGTCCAGCGCATCAAACACGCCGTGGCGGGAGAGAGCTATCGCCTGCGCTATCTGCCGGCAGGCACCTACTGGCTGCGGGTGACCGAAGACCGCAACCGCAACGGAGAGTGGGACACCGGAGACCTGGTGAAACGCCGTCAGGCCGAGCGCATCCGCCTGTGGGAACACCCGCTGAACGGGCGTGACATTCTGGCCAAAGAGAACTGGGATGTGGGAGTGGTGGTGGACCTGACGGAGCTTTTCTCACAACCTTAACACCAACCTCAAACGCAACGTGACCATGACGATACGACGGATTTTTCAGGCGGCATTGGCTCTGACGGGATGTATCCTGTCGGCCGGGAGGGTTTGCGCCCAGGAGCGCGGTGTACCCTCGGCCACGCTCAGCGCGGCCTGGGCGCCCGTGAAGGTCGAACACTACATCGGGCTGAGGGGCGGTTATGCCATGGGGACGGCACGCTTCGAACCCACACGCCGAACAGCACTCAAACAGGGACTGATGCTCGGCGGGCTGGTCTACAAGTTCGACGTTCCGGCACAGAAATATGTCGGCTGCATCGAGGCCGACATCAACTGGTCGCAGCGCGGATACCGCGTGTACGAATCGTTTGAGTCCGACAACGTCTACGAACGCAAGTGGAATACGATTGAGATACCGATACTCTGGCAGCCCTACCTGCCGCTGAGCAAGGGAGGGACGCGATTCTACCTGAGTGCCGGCCCCTACTTCAGCTATGCGTTCAGTTCCGACTACCGCGAATACAACGAGGCGACAGGGGAGGTCTACGGCCAGGGGAAGTATGAGTATGACCCCATGCGCGACAACCGCTGGGAGTACGGCATCACGTTCGGTGCTGGGATGCTGTTTGCCATCAAACGTTTCTCCGTCTCGGCCGAGTTCCGCTACAACATAGGCCTCTCGGATGTCTTCAAAGGGGTCACCAAATACGAAGGAAACCCCTTCCGTTCCCCGGCCGACCAGATGGCCATCACGCTCGGGGTGAACTACAAAATTCGGATGATTAAGGATTAACCTGCGCTTGGCGGGAGAGCGCATATCTTGCCCTCTTCGCCCCACCTCTTATTGCCCTCGCTTCGACCCTATGCCGCATAAAAAGACCGAACACCGCTCCATCAAAGAGTGGGATGAAGCCGACCGACCCCGCGAAAAACTGATGCACTGCGGGGCAGCTGCCCTGACCGATGCCGAACTCCTGGCCGTGCTTATCGGGTCGGGGACGGTCGAACATTCGGCCGTCGAAATCGGTCATCTGCTGTTGGAGTCTGTGAACGGCAGCCTCGTAGAGTTGGGGCGCAAACCGCTGTCGGAGCTGCAGACGTTCAACGGCATCGGGTTGGCACGGGGCGTTAGCATTGCGGCGGCGCTCGAACTGGGTCGGCGCCGCCGCGCGGCCGACCTGCCCGTCCCCGAACACATCAGCGGCAGCACGGATATTGTCACGCTCTTTCAACCGCTCCTGGCCGACCTGCCCCACGAAGAGGTATGGATACTGCTGCTGGCCCGTTCGAAACGGATTATCGAGCGGTTCCGCGTCAGCCAGGGAGGCATTGAAGCAACCGTCATCGACCCGCGCATCATCATCCGCCGGGCGTTGGACCGCAATGCCTCGGGCATCGTGTTGGTGCACAACCACCCGTCGGGCGATGCCCGCCCCAGCGAGCAGGATATGCTGAACACACAAAAGGTGCGGCTGGCGGCCTCCTATTTCGACATACGCCTGCTGGACCACGTGATAATTGCCGAGAGCGACACCTTCAGTTTTGCCGAGCACGGGCTGCTCTAACACTTATCCTCAGGCCTCTCCCACGCGACTGACGTAGCTTTTCGGCTCCTTTCCGCCAAAAATCCTACCTTTGTACCCTCCATGAACAACCAGGTCACGATATACACGGACGGCTCCTCGCTCGGCAATCCCGGCCCGGGCGGTTTCGGGGTCGTACTGTTGTGGGGTCCCCACCGACGCGAAATCGCACAGGGATACCGCCTCACCACCAACAACCGCATGGAGCTGCTGGCGGTTATCACGGCTCTGGAGGCGCTCAAGCGCGACGGGCTGGAGGTGACGCTCTTCTCCGATTCGAAATATGTGATAGATGCCGTGCAGAAAGGATGGGTCTTCGGCTGGATGCGCAAAGGGTTTGCCGGCAAAAAGAACGAAGACCTCTGGCGGCGTTTTCTGAAGGTCTACGCCCGCCATCAGGTACGCTTCGTGTGGGTCAAGGGGCACAACAACAACGTGGAGAACGAACGTTGCGACCTGCTGGCCACCACTGCGGCCCGTGGCGGGGAGTTGCTCGAAGATACGGGCTATCGGCCCGAGGTCCCGACTCCGGCAGGCCTGCCGCTCGTCGAATCCCGATAGGCCCGTCTGCCTCAACCCCGTACAAAACAATTCGGGTCGGATGAAGCGATGCTTCATCCGACCCGAATGTATTCTCGGCAAACAGGTCCCGTAAGACCGGGGCACTCTGCCATGCCTTCAGGCGAAAATCCCGCCCTAACTATTTGATGCGTTCGTAATATTCACGCGTACGAGTATCGACACGGATGCGTTCGCCTGTATTGATAAAAAGCGGCACCTTAATCGTAGCACCTGTTTCCACGGTAGCCGGTTTCAGGGCATTCGACGAAGCAGTATCCCCCTTCAGCCCCGGTTCGGTATAGGTCACCTCCATTTCGACCAACTGAGGCAACTCGGCCGACAACACCTGTTCGTTGTCCGTACGGAACATCACTTCGACAATCTCACCCTCTTTCATCAGGTCAGCATTGTCAATCAAGTTTTTGTCAATGACAATCTGTTCGAAGGTCTCGGTGTGCATGAAGTTGGCCCCCATGTCGTCTTCGTAGAGGAACTGGTATGGGCGGCGTTCCACGCGAACCGGCTCAATCGGAGCACCTGCCGTAAAAGTATTGTCGATAGTGCGGCCGTTTTCGAGGTTTTTGAGTTTGGTGCGCACGAAAGCAGGACCTTTCCCCGGTTTCACGTGTTGGAAATCGACGATTTGGCAGGTCTTGCCGTTGAATTCGATGCACATCCCGATTTTAATATCTGCAGTAGTTGCCATGTATGATAAATGTTTAGTGTAAGCTATGTATCATGTATTGCAAGCGCCGCAAAGTTAGGAAAAAAGCGTGCTTTACGCAAACCAGGGTTTCACCCACTCCACGACCACGGCCCAGCCCACGAAGCGGGCCGTTTTTCCGATGAGCATGAAGAGTGCCACCTGCCAGGGGTTTACCTTGTAGAACCCGAGCCCCAGGGCAAAGAGGTCGCCCACCAGCGGCAGCCACGAGAGGAAAGCCAGCCACGCGCCCCAACGGTCGATGCGTGATTTTTGTTTTTCGAGGGTTTCGGGTTTTACTTTGAACCACCGTTCAATCCACTCCCATCGTCCGGCATGCCCCATCCAGTAGGAAATCATCCCGCCGGCCCAGTTTCCGAGCGAGGCGACGATGACCGTCACCACGACATTGCCGCCGGCAGCCAGCATTCCGACCAGCAGGAAATCCGAGCTGAAGGGGATAATGGTAGCGGCCAACAGGGCTCCGATAAAGAGCCCGAAATATCCTAAATCAAGCAGCCACTCCATGGGTCAGGCAATTTGAATGTACAAACGGTCATTCAA
>NBJMC04203__coassemble_396_pt1 | contig 27150 bp, 19 predicted proteins | sample NBJMC04203__metabat2_high_PE_019 | metagenome-assembled genome bin NBJMC04203 | reverse complement strand
AATCCCACCAAACGTCTCTTTTCATCGTATTTCAAGGCCGGAGGACTAACCCGTGTAAATCCGTTCACAATCAACATATAAGCCATTGTGTCGTTCGCCGACGAAAGCCCTGCGCTAATCGTTTCACTCGGGAAACTCTCGCCGCCGTCGTTCACAGCCGTCACACGGTAGCTGTAAACCTGCCCGTCTCGCGGCAGCGGCAGCAAGAGTTGTGTTCCGCGCACCTCTACCCCGTTGTCAAACGCCCCTTCCGCCCCGACACGACGATAGACGCGGTAACGGTTCGGAACGGCGGAAGGCTCCAACGGGTCACGGGTCGCACGCCAGCTCAGCCGCAGTGTATCCCCCGAGAGCAACTCGCCCCGCAGCACCGACGGCGGCAACGGCTGCACTGTATAAGCACGTCCGTAACGGTCGGCCAGAAAACGCAATACCCCCTTGTATATCGCCCGAGCCATGTCGAAACGGAACGCAGGGTCCATGGCAATCGCCATATCGTGGATATTTTGGTGCGAAAACATCTCAACCAAAATAGCCGGCATGTCGGGGCGCGAAATTTCGGCGTAACTCTTGTCGTACATCGAACGGCGCGTCCACGTCGAGTCATATTTGGCGCGGATGTCCTCCACAATCTGCGTCTGCACCAGGTCGGCCAGGTCGCGGGCCGAGAGTTTGCTCTTGCCGTTTGTGTAGTGTGCCCGCGTGCGATCGGTGTAGTGAATCGAGAGAGTCCCCGTTATCGAGTCGCAAATGCCGGCATCGGTGTGCAGCCCGACAGCCAGGTCGAGCGGTACGCCGCGCTGTTTGCGGATGTAGTTGCACCAGTCGCCGTTCCCCTTGAAATTGTCGATATAGTCCAGCATTTTCCCCTCTTCGTTCTCTTTTGAGAGCGTCTCCTGAGCGTATATCGAGTCTGGCACGCCGCTGTACTGCATCCAGTAGCGTGCCGCCTCGGCGTAACGGCTTACCTCGCTGACCGTTCCGGCCCGCTCGACCTGCCCCATGCCACCGCCAATCTTCACGGCATCGGCCGTCAGCGTCCCTTCCGACACCCCTTCGGGTGCCGACAGTACGATTTTCGACGCGCTGTCCAGTACAAAACTCCCCAACCAGACCCACATCGAACCTCCGATACGTTGATTGACCTCAAATTCAGCCTTCCCGCCAGCATGACAGACCGTATAACGGGCATTGCTCAGGTTGCTCGGCAGGGCCTTCCAGCTGACGTACACGCCATAGGTATCGCACTGCTGCAAGGCGGGGAAGTAGGTAATGCAGGGCTTTATATCCTGCTCTACTTTTGCCTGAAGTACAGTACCTTCACGAAAAGGATTTTGAGCATGCAACGTATCCTGCCACCGAAAACCGCCCGATAGCGTCCGCCACACTCCCGTACGCTCTATCCGTGCCCCTGCCGTGGAGCGGTCGTTGTCCACAATCACCTCTTTCCGTTGCGGGTCGCGCTCGCGAGCCATCACCACCACGGCCCCTGCCCGTTCCAACATCGGTGCCACGTACTGCGTCGCAAACTCCTGCGTATTGAGGTCCTCAATGGTACCAAACAAGGCAGGCCGCTGCCATACCCAGGCCGAATCCTCCTCCTGATGATAGTAGCGCCCGTGTCCGCCCCACAGCGCAATGTGGCGGCCATCGAGACCGCGCCCGTACAACGGACGGTCGATGCGCCGCACCAGTGGACGACGGTTGAACGGTGAACTTTCGCGTTTCGGGTCGCGAGCGTTGCGCGGACGGTAGTAATTGGGAATAAAACGTTCAATCGGAACGTTATAAGCATAAAAACGCACCTCACACGAGGCATAGGCCTCGCCCAACTCCTCCCGAACGGCATCGGCCCAGCGGTCAATCAGTTCCTGACGGATGGAGATTTGCGCCAGCCCGACATTGCAGTAGAGTCGCAGCACGCTGCGGTCGGAAGAGAGCTGGACGCGTTCGAGCACCACGCTGCGCACCGACTCCGAACGCCACGGAGCAAAAATTTCGGGGCGTTTGCCCAACTTTTTGAGGATGGTCTGCTGTTCGGTTTTGATTTCCGATGCTGAAAGTACAGGTTCAGCTAATGCAGCATTTAATCCAGAAATACAGAAAAATAAAAATATCCCAATAACGTGTTTCATCTTTTAGAACTCCCCTACTTCCAATTCCGTAACGCGGTCGCCGTCCACCGTAAACCGCAGCGCCGTCCGCACCCCCTGATAGCCGTATCCCGCTGCGCCGGGGTTCATGTGCAGCAGGTGGTAGCGCGAGTCGTTCATCACCTTCAGAATGTGCGAATGGCCGCTGATAAAAAGGTCGGGATGCACCTGTTCTATCCACTGCCGTGTCTGCACATCGTAATGACCGGGGTAACCGCCGATGTGCGTCATCAGCACACTCAGATTTTCACAAATCAGGTGTTTAAAACGCGGGTAGACCGTCCGTACCCGATGGTCGTCGATGTTGCCATAGACGGCCGTCAGCGGACGGAAAGCGTTGATGCGGTCAGCCAGTTCCAGCGACCCGATATCCCCCGCATGCCATATCTGCTCGACGGGCTCCAGAAAACGGCGCACCGCATCGTCAAACGTACCGTGGGTGTCGGATATTAAACCTATGCGAATCATTTTACGCTATGCCTTAATACTGCCAAAGGTAGAGATAATTTGAGAAAAGGTTATCTTTGTTCTGTATGGCAAACAATATACCGCTGGCGGAGCGTATGCGCCCCCGAACCCTCGAACAGTATATCGGTCAGACCCATCTGATGGGCCCCGATGGCGTGTTGCGTCGTTTTGTGACGACCGGCAACCTCTCGTCGTTCATTCTGTGGGGGCCTCCCGGGGTCGGCAAAACGACACTGGCACAGATTGTGGCACACTCTCTCGAACGTAAGTTTTTTACGCTCAGTGCCATAAACGCAGGAGTTAAAGAGGTGCGTGAGGTGCTGGAGAAGGCACGGTCGAGCCGTTTCTTCGACTCGGCACCGCCCGTGCTCTTCATCGACGAAATCCACCGCTTCAACAAAGCGCAGCAGGATTCGCTGCTCGGAGCCGTGGAACAGGGTGTGGTGACGCTTATCGGTGCCACAACCGAAAACCCCTCGTTCGAGGTGATACGCCCCCTCTTGTCGCGTTGTCAGGTCTATATCCTCAAACCTTTGTCGGACGAAGACCTGCTGACGTTGTTGCATCGTGCCGTGACTGAAGATACCGAGCTAAAACAGCTTGACATTCGCATTGAGGAGACGGACGCTATCTTAAGTTTCAGTGGAGGTGATGCACGCAAGTTGCTGAACATTATAGAAATGATTTGCGCAACTGCAGCGGATGATGCCGTGGTTATCAACAACGAGACCGTGCGCAACGCCCTCCAGCAAAACGTGGCCCGCTACGACAAGGGGGGCGAGGAGCATTACGACGTCATTTCGGCCTTTATCAAGAGCATTCGGGGCAGCGACCCCAATGCGGCGATATACTATCTGGCCCGGATGCTGGCCGGAGGCGAAGAGCCCCGTTTTATTGCCCGCAGGCTGTGCATTTCGGCCTCGGAAGACATCGGGCTGGCCAATCCCAACGCCATGCTGCTGGCCGAGGCCTGCTTCAACACGGTCCACAACATCGGGATGCCCGAAGCGCGTATCCCGCTGGCTGAAACCACCATCTACCTGGCAACCTCCCCCAAGAGCAACTCGGCCTATATGGCTATCAACAAGGCCCTGGCACAAGTCGAACGCGAGGGGTACCGTCCCGTGCCGCTCCACCTGCGCAACGCCCCGACCGAGCTGATGGCCAAGGCTGGTTATTCGACCGGCTACAAATACGCCCACGACTACCCCGGCCACTTTGTCGAGCTGGAGTTTATGCCCGAGGGAATGAGCGGCACCCGTTTTTGGGACCCGGGCGACAACCCTGCCGAGGAGCGTCTCCAAAGCCGCATGCAGGAGCTGTGGCAAGGAAAATATTAGACGGCGTGCGGGGTTTCGGGAAAATCGTTAAATTTACACACAAAAGCATAAGAACCTATGACAATGAAGTGCAGTCACTCGGAGAGCAAGAACCAAAATATTCGCGTAGTGATTCCGGGGTTCACGGAAGGCGACCCGCGGGGCATGTTTTTCCTGATGGCAGGCCCCTGCGTGGTGGAGAGCGAAGAGATTGTGATGGGGACCGCCGAACGGATGGTCGAAATCACCTCGCGCCTCGGGATACCCTATATCTTCAAAGCCTCGTACCGCAAGGCCAATCGCAGCCGTGCCGACTCCTTTACCGGAATCGGAGACATCAAGGCACTCAACCTGCTGGCACGCGTGCGGCGGGAGTTCGGCGTGCCCGTAGTAACCGATATCCACAACCCCGAAGAGGCTGCCATGGCGGCCGAATATGTCGATGTGCTGCAAATACCCGCCTTTCTGTGCCGCCAGACCGACCTGCTGACCGCAGCCGCCGAAACCGGCAAGTGGGTGAATATCAAGAAGGGACAGTTTCTGGCTCCTGAGTCGATGGCCTTTGCTGCCGAAAAGATTGTCGAATGCGGCAATCGGCACGTTATCCTGACCGACCGCGGAACCTCGTTCGGCTACTACGACCTGGTGGTCGATTACCGGGGAATTCCGACCATGCAAAAGACCGGTTTTCCCGTGGTGGTGGACATCACCCACTCCCTCCAGCAACCCAACCAAAGCAGCGGGGTGACCGGCGGACACCCCGAAATGATTGAAACCATTGCGCGGGCTGCCATTGCCGTGGGGGCTGACGGCCTCTTTATCGAGACCCACCCGAATCCGTCGTGCGCCCTTTCCGACGGGGCCAACATGCTGCCGCTCGACCGCATGGAACCGATGCTCGAACGTCTGGTGGCACTGCGCAAGACCGTGCTGAGTTTCTAACCCCCTATCGTTATCCAAAAACCTGACCCATACCTTATGGAAGAGAATACCACCCCCACAGCACCCGACACCAAACGGGAGCAGATTATCGAGACCCTCCAAACCAAATCAGCCCTTCTCCAACGCATCTTTGACAACACCCAGCAGGTGTTCGGCGAACTCAAGGAGATACTGCAGGAGTACGCCGTCGAAGTGAACGAACGCCTCGAAGGACATACCGACAAACGGGTCAAAATGGAGTACCGCGACCGCGGCAAATTCGAAGCCCAGCTTCAGATGGCCAGCGACATTCTGATTTTCAGCATGCACACGAACGTATTTATGTTCGAACGTGAAAATATCATCTGGCAAAACTCCTACGTCAAACAGGACAAACAGAACGCCTACTGCGGCGTGATAAATATCTACAACTTCCTGTCTGACTCGTTCAAGTACAACCGTTCGGCCGATGAAGGGTACCTTGTGGCGCGTATCTTTATCAACCGCGACTTCCAGTACATGGTCGAGGGGAAACGGCAGGTGACCTTCCGCCACGACCGCTTCGGACAGGGTGCCATCACCCCCGAAGCCCTGACCGAGATTATCGAAAACACCATGGCCTATACGCTCGATTTCGACCTCCTCGTACCGCCCTACGACACCATCAAAATCGTCACCGTAGACCAGATGAACACCAAAATCGAGAACTCGAAACTCCAAACCGGGAAACGGCTCGGGTATCAGTTCCGCTCGGACGATGTGTAGATGCCGACATATTGGCCCTACCCTGTTTTTCATACTATGTCTTGTTTCGGTTGCCTGGGGGCAGGCTCCGCCCATGGCTGGCCCTACCCTCTCGAACAACTACGGAGACCAGATACACAGCGACACGCTCGTACAACCCATTAACTACCGCGAGCAAAGCGAAAAATCCGACGCCTTCTACGATACCATTCTCCACCGCGAGTACAAAAATCCCGTCACCCGTTTTCTGGTGCGGTCGATGGTACGCAGCCGCAACACCAGCGACGAAGGTACGCCGACTGTCGATTTCAAGCACAACCGGGAGTACTTTGAACGATACTCCGGACGACGCATTCAGGCTATCCGAATCACGCGGGCCAATGTCTTTGCCCCGCGTGACTCCTCGGAAAAAATCGGGTGGCTGCAACGCTTTATCGACAAACTGCACATTCCTACTCAGGAACGGCAACTGGCCCAAAACCTGCTCTTCCGAACCGGAGACACGATTAATCCCTACGTGATGGGGATTAACGAAGAGTTGTTGCGTAGTCTGCCCTACCTCTCCACAGCCTACTTTGTCGTTTTGCCTGTCCCCGGAGATTCGACCGGAGTGATAGTCAGTCTGTTTGCCCGTGACAACTGGTCCATAAGCGGTGATATACGGTTGGGTGGGGACGGAAACGAGGTGTCGGTTTTCGACCGCAACTTTTTGGGGACGGGCGACGAACTGCGTTTTATTTTCACCGGAGAGCATACCTTCCGACACATTGCCACCGAAGTCAATTATACGGCACAAAACCTGCTCGGGTCATTCACCGACCTGACGGTTCGACTGGGGGTCGGGGCGCACCGAAATATCGGACAATTCACCGTAGACCATCCCTTTATCCTCCCCTCCGACTGGGCCTATGGCGCCAATGTCGAACGGCTCTACCAAAGCGAAGGAATGACCCTCATCGACACGTCGTACTACGTAAATCGTTTTCGGCTCGATGGCTGGTTTGGGAAATCGTGGTGTTTGAACTGGCACAATGGGACCAGCATCTATGCGGCCGCCTCCGCCTCCAAGGAACAGTACAACAGCCGGCCACCTGTAGGTGAGACGCTGAACCCCTACTACCATAACAGTACGCAGGTTTTGTTTAGTGTGGGGCTCGTGCGACGAAACTATTTTCAGGGGAACATGATTTACGGCTACGGACGAACGGAGGACATTCCATACGGTTTTCGGTTCGAGCTGGTTGGAGGACGTCAATGGGCGGAAAAACTGGGGAACCGCGACTATTGGGGGGTACGCGCCTACTGGGGGAACCTCCTGGGTGACCACTATTTGGAAAGCGGTGCTGCAGCCGGGTCGTACTTCACTGCGAACTATCAGCCTCAGCAATCGACCATTATCGGACACATCAAATATTTCACTCCGCTGATGCGCGTGCGTACCAGCTACATTCGGCAGTTTGCGGAAATCTCCGCCACCATGGGATTTAATCGTCTCGAGGGCGAACGGGAAGCCCTGCGCTACGAACAGCAATACGGCACAGGGATTCGAGGACTGGACGTAAACTCCTGGCTTTCGGGATATAACCGCCTGACCATGAGCTCTGAAACCGTTTTCTTTACGCCTCTTTTTCTGTACCACTTCCGTTTCGCCTTTTTTGTCTTTGGCGATGTGGGATGGCTAGGATACAACAACAACTTGTTTCGTAATCGCTTTACGGGGGCTGTGGGGGCCGGAATTCGAATCAAGAACGAACGGTTGATTTTCAGCAATATACAAATCCGCCTTGGATATGCCTTCAACCGTCCTCCCGAGGTCGGTTACAGCTACTTCTCGATTTCGAACGAACAGAATTTCCAGGAGTTCAACTTTGCACCGGGCCAACCGCAAGTAATTCCCTACCGTTAGTACAGTTTTGGCATGCTTTGTGCTGAGTGAAAGTGTGTATGAAACACACCATTATTCACTCTTAACCATTGAATACATTATGTCTGTACTTGTTGGGCAAAAAGCCCCCCATTTCGAAGCTGCTGCCATTGTGAACGGCACCGATGCGGTCACGAACTTCTCGCTGGCTCAATACCTTGGCAAGCAATATGTCCTCTTTTTCTTCTATCCGGCTGACTTTTCGGCGGTCTGTCCCACGGAAATTCTGGCCTTTCAGGAGCTGGCCGACGAGTTTGCCCAACGCAATGTGGCCGTGGTAGGCTGTTCGGGTGACTCCCATTTCGTGCACCAGCGGTGGCTCTCCACTCCGGTCAAGGAGGGAGGTATTCAGGGCGTAAAATATCCGTTGGTAGCTGACCCCGCCAAGACCATCATGCAGAATTACGGTATTATGGCAGGTGACTACCTCTATAACGAGAGCGGCGAAGTGGCCTTTCAGGGACCCGCGATGGCCTATCGTGCGTCGTTCCTGATTGACAAGGAGGGGATTGTACGGCACCAGGTGGTCAATGACCTGCCGCTTAGCCGCAGCACGGAAGAGACACTGCGGATGATTGATGCCCTGCAACACTTCGAGCAGTACGGCGAGGCTTGCCCGATTAACTGGCACCGCGGTGACAAGGGCATTGGCTAACAAGAAGGCGGCAGTTACAAGAACGGGGGCGGAAACCTGGTTGTTTCCGCCCCCGTTTTGTTTGAGCAGTGCACTGAAAGCCTTGCAGACTATGCCTCTACCTGCTCTTCCAGCACCATTTTGAAGTACCCAAGACTGTCGGGGTCAAACTCCCGAATGTAGTTGTAATGGGCACTGCATTTTGCCTCACCCTCCTTAATGAAGGCAATGGCAGAAATGCGATAGTCGTCCCCAGCGGTCGGATGGCTGGCCTGTTGCAACAGCAGGTGCCCCATAATCACATAACCGCCCATCTCTACCAACCGCCGAGCATGGAAGTCGAGCAGGTCGGCATCATTGCCCTCAGCCGATGCCGCATCGTGCACCATTTTCACAGCAGCCTCATACTGCTCCCGCATAGCTACCAGCGTACGGTACTGATTGTCCATTTCGGGGGTAGGTTTCACGGCTTCGTAGGCCTGCATCTGCCCCAGCAGCACACCCGTTGTCACCCCACGAATGGCCGCAACCACCTGCAGTTGCGAGGTTCCTTCGTAGATGGTCGTAATGCGGGCGTCGCGGTAAATCCGCTCGATGGCATAGTCCTTCATAAAGCCCGAACCACCATGAATTTGCAGGGCATCATAAGCCACGCTGTTGCTGTACTCCGACGAGAAGAGCTTGAGCAGCGGCGTATAGGCATCCGCCAACTTTTGATATTTCTTCATCTCGTCGCGCTCCTCTTTTTCGAGTTTCCGTTCTTTTTCGATGTGGAAGTAGTTTTTGTAAACATCCACAAAACGGGCCGTTTCATACAGCAGCGCACGGCTGGCTTGCAAACGGGCTTTCATGTTGGTCAGCAGCTCGTAAACCGCCGGGAACTGAATAATCGGTTTACCGAACTGTTCGCGCTCGTTCGCATATTTCAGCGCTTCGCGGTAGGCAGCCTCCATAATCCCAACCGACTGGGCACCAATTCCCAAACGAGCCGAATTCATCAGCGCCATCACATACTTAATCAGCCCCATCTTGCGGTCGCCGACCAGTTTGGCAGGTGCATTCGTGAAGACCAGTTCGCAGGTCGGAGAGCCGATAATCCCGAGTTTGTGTTCGATACGGCGCACCTTCACGGCCATGTGTTTCTTGTCGTACACAAAGAGCGACAGCCCGCGGGCATCGGTTGTCCCCTCTTCCGAGCGGGCAAGCACGAGCGAGATATCCCCGTCTCCATTGGTAATAAACCGTTTCACCCCGTTCAGGAGCCATTCACCGGGTTTGTCCGGATTGGGCGTCGCCTTGAGCATCACGGCCTGCAGGTCGGAACCGGCATCGGGCTCCGTGAGGTCCATGGCTGCCGTTGCCCCTTTGTTAATCATCGGCAGGTATTCGGCGTTAATCTCTTCGCTGGCAAACTCATGGAGGGTCTCGGCGCAGTCCTGCAGCCCCCAGATATTCCCAAAGCCGGCATCGGCACGGCTCACCAATTCACAGGTCATCACATACGGCACGAGCGGAAAATTCAGCCCGCCGAAACATCTCGGAAGCGAAATTCCATATACCCCTGCCTGGGTCAGCATCTCGTGGTTTTCCTGTGTGCCGCGGGCATAAATCACGCGGTCATTCTCCACACGCGGCCCCTCCTTGTCCACCGAATCGGCGTTCACGGCAATCGTATTGGCTGCCACGTCACCCACTATCTCCAATACCTTTTTGTAGCTGTCGATGGCATCTTCGTAGTCCACCGGAGCATAGTCGTATTGGTCTTTTTCGCGGAAACCCTGCTCTTTGAGGTCCACGATTTTTTTCATCAGGGGGTGGTCCAGATGAAACTGTATGTCTTTATTATCTAAAAAGAAGTTAGCCATGTCCGTCTATTTGGTGTTCTGTTTGTAGTATTTGACCAGTTTCGGGATGACGGTGTTCACATCCCCCACTATCGCATAATCTGCAATCTTGTTAATCGGCGCATCGGGGTCAGTGTTAATCGAAATCACCATCGAGCTGCCGTCCATCCCGGCCGTGTGCTGAATCTGCCCCGAAATACCGCAGGCAATGTAGAGTTTCGGCCGTACGGTTACCCCGGTCTGCCCAATCTGCCGTTCATGTTCGGCAAAACCGGCATCCACTGCGGCACGCGATGCACCTACTTCAGCCCCCAATACCTCGGCCAGCTGGTAGAGCAATCCGAAACCCTCTTTCGAGCCCATGCCGTAACCGCCGGCCACAATAATCGGAGCACCCTTAATGTTGATTTTGCGTTCTTCCATCTCACGCGCCACAATCTTCACTGCAAAATCCGTGTCGCTCAGATACTTTTTGTAATCTACGTGTTTCACCTCAGCCGGTTTGGGATTGGCCACCGGTTCCATCTTCATCACCCCTTCGCGCACGGTAGCCATCTGAGGCCGGTGGTCGGGATTGATAATGGTGGCAATGATGTTCCCGCCAAAGGCCGGACGAATCTGATACAGAAGGTTTTTGTACTCTTTTCCGGTTTTGGCTTCGGTGTGGTCACCGATTTCGAGCGAAGTACAGTCGGCGGTCAGCCCGCTGTGTAGCGCCGACGAAACACGCGGTGCGAGGTCACGCCCCGTGCAGGTTGCCCCAAACAGTGCGATTTGCGGTTGCTCTTCCTTGAAAACACCGCAAATAATCGCCGCATGGGGCAGTGTGCGGAACGGTGCGAGTTCTTCGCCATCCGCCACATGGACTATTTCGGCTCCGTATTGTGCCAGTTGCGTTTCAACGCCCTGCAAGTTATGCCCGATGGCCAGGGCTTCGACACGGCATCCCAGGGTTGATGCCAATGCGCGAGCTTTAGTAAGGAGTTCCAGCGATACGTCGGCTACTTTCCCCTCTTCAATCTCGCAATAAACGAATATGTTGTTCATGGATTTTCTGTTTAATGTTTGCATTCAGGTAAGTAGCCTTAACCGATTGTATGCGAAGCAATCAGTTCTTTTACAAGCCCCTCGATATCGCCGTCGTCACCGCTCAACCGCTTGGCCTCTTTGGCTTGGAAGACAATGTTTTCGATTTTCTTCACCTTGGTCGGCGAACCGCTCAGCCCCAGTGACGCTTCATCGGCCTGCACATCGGCAGCACCCCACTCCGGAATGCAGAGATAACACCGTTCCTTATGCAATGCCATATAGTAGTCTTCCTGTTCCTGCTGCACTTCGCTCACCGTGCGGGCATGTTTGTACTTCATGACCATTTTGGCGTTGCGCGGACGGCATTCGGGCGCAGAGGCATTGACGGTAATCACCCCGGGCAGGCCCATGGTCACCGTTTCCACCCCATGCTCCAGTCGGCGGCGGATGGTTATTTCGCCTGTTTTCAGGTCGATGTTGTCAATCGCTTCAGCGTAGGTCACCTGAGGCAGGCTCAGTTTTTCAGCCACCTGCGGTCCTACCTGAGCGGTATCCCCGTCAATAGCCTGACGACCGGCAATAATCACATCGGGATTCATCTTCCGAATGGCACAGGCCAGCGTGTAGCTTGTAGCCAGCGTATCGGCTCCGGCAAATTTGCGGTCGGTGAGCAGCACACCCCCGTCCGCCCCGCGGAACATTGCCTCGCGAATCACCTCAGCCGCACGGAACGGCCCCATCGTCAGAATGGTAATGGTCGATTGCGGATAGCGGTCCTTGATGCGGAGTGCCTGTTCCAGCGCATTCAGGTCCTCAGGATTGAAGATGGCCGGCAGAGCGGCACGGTTCACCGTACCGTCGGCTTTCATAGCGTCCTTGCCCACGTTCCGCGTATCGGGAACCTGTTTGGCGAGCACGACTATTTTCAATGCTTCATTCATAAATGGTAAGTATTTGGGTAAGTTTATTTTGTTTGGTTTATATTCAGCATTAATTCACATACAGCTCCACCGACCAATCCTACTCAATCCCGCGGAACATACGGCTCCAGCGAATCCCCGTAAAGAGATTCTTTCCGGGCGTTATCGAAAGCCATACAAACGACGCTTTCCCTTCGATGTGGTCCACCGGTACAAAGCCCCAAAAACGTGAGTCTGCCGAGTTATGCCGATTGTCACCCATCATGAAGTAATAGTCCATTTGAAACGTATATTCCGTTGCAGGAGCATCATTTATATAAATCGTACTATCCGCCATATCCACTCGCAGTGTATTCCCCTCGTAGTTGCGGATAATCCGTTCGTAGAGCGGCAGGTTGTCCACCGTCAGCGGCACCGTAACCCCTGCCTTCGGCACCCACAGCGGCCCAAAGACATCTTCGGTCCACGGATAGCGCTGCGGGTCGTGCGGGAAGATGGATTCGCTCGGCAACCGTTTGATGTATCGTGTTACCCCCGTCACCTCCGGCAGTGCCTTCACCTGCTCTACTCCTGCAGCCGTCAGCGGCATCAGGTAGCAGCCCGATTCTGCATAATATTCCACTTCGTCAAGATTTACCCCGAGACGCTCAAACACACGTTCCCCTAGCGTTGGTCCGCTCACATTCACCATATAGAGGTACTGCACCCCCGGAATCTCTTTCTGCGGCTGCCCGTTCACGTAGACATTCCCGTCCACCACCTGCAGCGTATCCCCCGCAACTGCCACACACCGCTTGATATAGTTTTCCCGCTTGTCCACAGGCCGATAGACCACCTTCAGGTCTTTATATACCCTCTCGCGTCCCAATGACCGCACCAATTCGTAGTAGCTGCTCGTCGAGACATCCATCGGTATCGGCTGTCCGTACTCATTCGGAATCTGGATGGTTCCGAGAGCCACCGTATCCCCCTCGGGAAAGTTGAAGACCACCACATCGTCGTTCCGCACCACGTCACGCCCCGCCAACCGTTTGTAGGGCCACTGAATCCAGTCCACAAACGACGGAGTCGTTTTGGTCAGCGGCAGCGTATTCTGCACAAAGGGAAACGAAATGGGCGTATTAGGCATCTTGGGGCCGTAGTGCAATTTGCTGACGAAGATGTAGTCCCCCGTCAGGAGCGTCTGCTCCATGGATGACGAAGGAATCACATACATTCCGAAGAAGTAGATTTTCAGCGGCACGACCACCACCACGGCAAACAGCAGTGCCTCGACCCACTCCATGGTCTTTCGGAAGAGTTTATGCTCTTTTTTATAGGCGCGATAGCGGTTGAGCCACAGACGGTCGATGTAGCGGCTGATGTAGAGGTCATAGATAACAGCCACCCCGAGCAACCACCACAGGTTACGGGTCCAGACCACAAACCACAGGATATACAGCAGAGAGACAACCGAGAACTTGACCCACTTGTTCGCCCAAACGGAACGGATTTTTTCAATCACTTGCTTCATGGAAGGTATCGTTCAATCATCCGTTAAAAACCGAGCAGGTCTTTCATTCCAAATACTTTACCCGCCCCGCGTTTATCCGCCAGGAACTCGGCTGCCAGCACGGCCCCCATGGCGAAACCGCTGCGGTTTTTCGCATTGTGGTCAATGGTGATGATGTCGGCGTCCGACTCCCACACCACCGTGTGAATCCCCGGCACCATGGCACGCCGCTGAGCCGTTACCTCCAGTTTGTCGGCATCGGTCGTGGTGCCTAAGAACCACGATTTTTTACGGTCGATTCCCGCCAGAATATCCTCAGCCAATGTGACGGCCGTACCGCTCGGTGCATCTTTCTTCTGCACGTGGTGCACCTCGTTGAGCGTTACGTCGTATTCCGGAAAACGGTTCATCATTTGCGCCAGCTGCCGGTTGATGGCAAAAAAGATATTCACCCCGACGCTGTAGTTCGACGCATAGAAAAACGCCCCGTGCGTCCGTTCGCAAAGTGTCGTCACCTCGGGTAATTTATCCAGCCAGGCCGTTGTCCCGCACACCACGGGGATGCCCGCCTCCAGACAAGTCACCACATTCCCATAAGCCGTTGCCGGCGTGGTAAATTCAATGGCCACATCACACCCGGCCAGATTTTCCGTCGTGAGCTGGTCTGTATTGTTCAGGTCGATAATCAGCGGGAGCGTATGCCCGCGCGACACGAGGATGCGTTCAATCTCGTGCCCCATTTTTCCGTATCCTATCAGTGCAATTTTCATAACATGGTGAAAGTAATACATAAAAAGCTAAAAACAAAACCGAAGTTTGTTTTTAGCTTTTCCATTGGCTGTAAAAAAGTGTTCTCTTTTCCTACCGAACGATGGTCTCCTCGCGGTCGGGGCCCACGGAGATGATTTTCACCGGTACGCCCGTCTCCTGCTCGATAAATTCGACGTAGGTTTTGAACTGCTGCGGGAAGTCTTCGTAGCGGCGAATCTTGTTGATGTCGCAGTTCCACCCTTCGAATTCTCGATAAATGGGGGTAATCTCTTCGTTGGTTTCGTAGGGGAACTCCGTCACGCGACGGCCGCCGATTTCATAGGCAACGGCCACCTTGATGGTCGGGAAGGTGTTGAGCACGTCGGACTTCATCATAATCAACTGCGTGACGCCGTTAATCATCGTGGTGTATTTCAGGGCCACCATGTCGAGCCACCCGCAGCGGCGTTCACGGCCCGTAACAGCACCGAATTCATGCCCGATACGTTGCAGGTCTTTGCCCGTCTGGTCGAAGAGTTCCGTCGGGAAGGGTCCGCTCCCCACACGGGTACAATAAGCCTTGAAAATCCCGTACACCTCACCGATGCGATTCGGCGCTACGCCCAGCCCGATACATGCACCGGCACAGACCGTATTCGAAGAGGTCACAAAGGGATAGGTTCCGTAATCCACGTCGAGCAGCGACCCTTGCGCGCCTTCAGCCAGAATGCCTTTCCCTTCGTTGAGCAGACGGTTCACTTCGTGTTCCCCTTCGATAATCGTGAAACGGCGCAGGGTCTCAACCCCCTGGAACCATTGGGCTTCATACTCCGTGATGTCATATTCGAAGTCGAACTGCGCGAGCATGGCCACGTGTTTCTGTTTGAGGCGTTCGTAGCGCTCCATGAACGACGGCGAGAGAATGTCCCCCACGCGCAGCCCGTTCCGACCGGTTTTATCCATATAGGTCGGGCCGATACCCTTGAGGGTCGAGCCGATTTTGGCTTTGCCTTTGGCGGCTTCGCTGGCCGCGTCGAGCATGCGGTGGGTCGGCAGAATCAGGTGAGCCTTTTTGGCCACCCGGATTTTGGCCGTCACATCGACACCCAGTTTTTCCAGTTCGTCAATCTCCTGAGCAAACATCACCGGGTCGAGCACCACGCCGTTCCCAATGATGTTGATGGCATTGTCCCGGAAGATGCCCGAGGGTATCGAGCGAAGGACATGGACTTTGTCGGCAAAGTGCAGGGAGTGTCCTGCATTGGGTCCACCCTGGAAGCGGGCAATGACCTGATAGTCGGGCGTCAGCACGTCCACGACTTTACCTTTACCTTCGTCGCCCCATTGCAGGCCGAGAACTACGTCTACTTTCATTTATGGTGTTTTAGAACAAAAATTTTTGCATCGGCACACGAAAAACCGCCTGCAGTCTCGGTAAGCATGCAGGAGGTTGTGTCGCGTTTCCGCGGGTAAAAGTACAAAAAAAGGTTATTCGACCCGCCGATTTTCGAACTATTTTTCAGTGGCAATCCGTTTGACGGAGAGGTCACCGCTCTCGACCACCCCCCGACTCATCAGGAATCCCACGGCGCGTTTGAATATCTTTTTGCTCATCCCCGTCAGCAGCCGCACCTCGTCGGGCGACGATTTGTCACCCACCGGCAGCACGCCGTCGGCCTCGTCCAGCATCTTCAAAATCTCGTCGGCGGCAATCTTCACCTGGTCGAACCCCTCCTGCTGCAGCGACACGTCGATGCGATGGTCGTCGGCAATCTTCCGCACGTAGGCCTTCATCCGCATCCCGAGCTTCACCTCCGTGAATATCTGATTGTCGTACAGCATCCCCCAGTGGCGGTCGTTGATAACCACCCGATAGCCCTTGGGTTTACGCACGGCCACAAGGATATCGACCTCCTCTTTGGGCCGCACGGTAATCTCGTCGTTGTTGATGATTTTGTTCAGTTTGGAGGTTCCCACGGCACGTCCCGTCACGCGGTCCACATAAAGGGTTACCACATACCACTCCCCGACCAGCATCGGAGCCTGCTGGTTGCGTTTCGGAACAAACAAATCCTTGGGAAGCCCCCAATCCAAAAACGTACCGTGGTAGTTGAATCCCACGGCCTGAAGTGCGGCAATCTCCCCTTCGATGATTTTCGGTCGTTCGGTAGTAGCCACCTGCCGGTCTTCGGAATCGGTGTACACAAAGACCTCCATCGGGTCGCCAATCGCATATTTTTCAGGGACATAACGATTCGGAAGCAACACCTCGTTCCCTTCGCCATCCGTCAGATAAAGACCGTTGTCCGTCGCACGGGCTATGGACAGTCGGTTATAGTTCGCTACTCGTATCACTGCGCGTCTCTCCTCGATTTTTCCGACTGCAAAGATAGGCGATTCCGCGGAACATCAAACTGAAATTAATCCCGCGCGAAACGTTGCAGGAATGACACAGGAAGCGTAACTTTGCATGATTCCCGTTTTTAGACAATGTACGACATGGATAGAACGCTGAAAGTGGCCCTCTTCCAGATGGATATCGTGTGGGAAAATCCGCAGGCCAACTGTCTGAAGGTGGCCCGCTGGATGGAACACGAAGCGGCCGATGCCGACCTGGTGGTACTGCCCGAGATGTTTGCCACGGGCTTCAGCATGACTCCTGAGACCATCGCCCAGGAGATGGATGGCGAGGTGGTGACCTTCATGCGCGACCTGGCGCAACGAACCGGGAAGGCGATTATTACGAGTGTGGCCATTCACGACCACGTGCGGCGCACAGACCCGCAGACGGGTTATTTCAACCGGCTTTTCTTCTTCACGCCCGACGGGGTGTGGCTGACCTATAACAAACACCACCTGTTCCGCATGGGCGGCGAACATGAGCACTACGTGGCGGGAGAGTCACGGCTGGTGGTGCATTACAAAGGTTTCCGCATCTGTCCGCTGGTCTGCTACGACCTCCGTTTCCCGGTCTACTCGCGCAACCGGCAGGATTACGATGTACTGGTCTACGTGGCCTGCTGGCCCGAGAGCCGACGCTATGCCTGGAGCACGCTCCTCAGAGCTCGCGCCATCGAAAATCAGGCCTATGTCATCGGGGTCAACCGCTGCGGCGAGGAGCCGAAAAATCGATACTCGGGCGATTCGGCCGTACTGGACTACATGGGGCAACCGCTCGCCGAAGCCGCTCCTTCGGTCGAAGGAACCGCTACCGCTACCCTCTCGCTCAACGACCTTACGGCCTATCGGGAGGCCTTCCCGGCCTATCTCGATGCGGATGCCTTTACCTTAATCGAAGAGTAGCCCCCCTGTCGTGAGTCTGTCGGTTGTCATACTGCTTATCTGTTCCGGCATCTTCGTCGGCGTGGTCAATACCTTTGCGGGTGCAGCTGCGGCGGTGTCTATTTCGGTCTATACGGCGCTGGGACTCCCCATCAACATCGCCAACGGCACCAACCGACTGCCCGTCCTCTTCCAGGTGGGGGCTGCCGCCTACAACTTCCGCAAACAACACCTGCTCGACTACTCCGTCGGGCTTAAACTGGGTATTCCCACCGCCATCGGAGCACTCATCGGGGCGGAATTTGCCGCCGTGGTCAACCCCTCGATATTCGTCATGCTCCTGGCCACCATCCTGATCCTGCTGCTGGCCCTGCTCCTCTTCAGCCCCAACCGCATCCTCAAAGGAAACGGAAAACCGATTCGGGAAGTCAAAAAACTCGACGCCCTCTGGTTCCTGCTCGTGGGGCTCTACGGCGGCGCCTTTCAAATCGGCATGGGCTACGTCATCCTCGGCCTCACCATCATGGGCATGGGTTATGACGTGATTCGGGCAAACGCCCTCAAAAGCTTTATCGTGATGATATACATCCCCTGCACGCTGGCCGTCTTCATGTACCACGGGCAGGTGGCATACGGCTACGGACTCATACATGCCATCGGAAACGTCATCGGAGCCTATGTGGCTTCGAAATACGCTACCCGCATCAACACCCGGTTCCTGCGGTGGATGCTTATCGTATTTATTGGGCTCACCATCCTCGACCTGCTCAAAATAATCAGCATCAAAAATGCGTTGGATAACATACTATAAAGAAGAGATGAAAAAACTACCCATTCTGCTGACTGCTCTGCTGCTTACAGGCACTGTCGCTACGGCCTGCGCCCAGCAAGGGCACGGCGGACAACCCGCTCCGGCTTCCGTTTCAGACATACCGGACGAAGCGGCTCCGATTTTCGTACCGAACCTGCCGCGTGAACTGACCTTTGCCGGCGAACGGGTGCCGTTGGAATATGCCGAGGTGCGCGAGGCGCTGGAGCGCGAGATGACCGTAACGATGTACCTCCACTCTCGGACGCTGCGGACACTGCGCCTGACCACACGCTACTTCCCAGTCATTGAGCCGATTATGGCCAAATACGGCATCCCCGAGGACTTCAAATACCTCTGCATGGCCGAAAGCGGCCTCGACCCCAACACCGTTTCGCCCGTAGGGGCTTCGGGACTATGGCAACTGATGCCCTCGGCTGCCAAGGACTATGGGGTGGAGACAGGCAGCAACGTAGACCTGCGTTTCAATGTCGAAATCGCCACCGAGGCTGCCTGCAAATACCTGCGGGATGCCTACGAGCGTTACGGCAGCTGGACACTCGCCGCAGCCTCCTACAACGCAGGACTGGCCGGGGTCAGCCGACGACTCGAAATCCAGGGTGTCAAATCCTACTACGACCTCTTCCTGCCCGAGGAGACCATGCGGTACGTCTATCGTATTCTGTCGTTCAAACTCCTCACCGAACGCCCTCAAAAGTACGGCTTCTACCTCCGCAAAAAAGACTACCTGCCCGCTTTCGAAAACTACCGCACCGTGACCATCAACGCTCAAAACATCGACTGGTCGGAGTTTGCAGCCAAGCAGGGAACCAACTACCGCGTGCTGCGCATTCTCAATCCGTGGATACGGAGTTACGAATATGCCAACAAGAGCGGAATTACCTATACCGTGATGATACCGACCGAAGGGTTCAGGGAAAATGGAAAATAACAACGATTGGATAGTGGTCGAGGGGGCGCGGGTGCACAACCTCAAGAATGTGGATGTATCCATCCCGCGCAACCGGCTGACCGTCATTACAGGGCTTTCGGGCTCGGGAAAATCGTCGCTGGCCTTCGACACCATTTATGCCGAGGGACAGCGGCGTTATCTGGAGACCTTAAGCTCTTATGCCCGCCAGTTTTTCGGGACGCTCGAACGACCCGACGTGGACAAAATTACGGGGCTCAGCCCGGTTATCTCCATCGAACAGAAGACCACGGGCCGCAACCCGCGTTCGACGGTGGGGACCGTGACCGAGATTAACGACTTCATGCGTCTGCTCTTTGCCCGCGCTTCAATCGCTTATTCAAAAGCTACGGGCGAAGAGATGGTCCATTACAGCGACCAGCAGATTACGGCTCTAATTATCGAGCGGTTCCGCGGGCGGAAGATTGCCCTGCTGGCTCCCGTGGTAAAGGGTCGCAAGGGACACTATCGGGAGTTGTTTGCCTCGATGATAAAAAAAGGGTATATCTATGCCCGGGTCGATGGCGAGATTGTGGAGCTCCACAGCGGCATGCACCTCGACCGTTACAAGATACACCACATCGAATTGGTTATCGACCGCATGGTGGCCGAACCTGAGGCGGAAGCGCGCATCCGCAAGAGCCTCGAAGAGGCGATGCGGCAGGGCAAGGGCACCATGATGGTGGCCGATTACGAAACGGGCGAAGCGCGCTACTACAGCCGCAACCTGATGTGTCCTACCACAGGCATCTCGTACAACGAGCCTGCTCCGCACACCTTTTCGTTCAACTCGCCTCAAGGGGCTTGCCCGCACTGTAACGGGTTGGGCGAGGAGACCGTTTTCGACCTGACGCGGATTATCCCCGACGGCACCAAATCGATTAATCGGGGCGGAATACAGCCGCTCGGCAAACCCAAGGCCAATGCCGTATTCAACAAACTGGAGGCACTGGCACAACGCTATGACTTTACGTTCGACACGCCGCTCGACGAACTGGACGAAGAGGCGATGAACGCCCTGCTCTATGGTGATGCCACGCCCCTGCGCGTCACGGCTCTGTCGGGGGCGCGAAACAGTTGCATGACCGTTTGGGACGGCGTGATAGCCTACCTCGAGGCACAGGCCGAAGAGGGCGAAAAGGGGACCAAGTGGAAAGAACAGTATGTTGAACGGCGACCCTGCTCGGTATGCCACGGCACACGGCTCAAAGAGGATTCGCTCTACTTCCGTATTGACGGGAAAAACATTGCCGAACTCTCGGCCATGAGCATCGCAGAGCTGACCGCATGGTTCAACGGCATCGAAACACGGCTCAATAAACGCCAGCAAACCATTGCCCGAGACATCCTCAAGGAGATACGCGAACGATTGCGGTTCTTGATGGACGTGGGTCTGGGCTATCTGTCGTTGTCACGGTCGTCGCGTACGCTCAGCGGCGGCGAGAGCCAACGCATACGTCTTGCTACCCAAATCGGTTCCAAACTGGTCAATGTCCTCTACATCCTCGACGAACCGAGCATCGGGCTCCACCAACGCGACAACATCAAGCTTATCAACTCACTGCGCCAGCTGCGGGATGCCGGAAACAGCGTAATAGTGGTCGAGCACGACCAGGAGATGATAGAGTCTGCCGACTGGGTGGTGGACGTAGGGCCTGCCGCCGGACGTAAAGGCGGCGAAATCTGTGCCGTGGGGCCGCTGGATGAGGTGCTGAAAACCCCTACTTTTACGACCGACTACCTGAGCGGACGCCGCGCCATTGAGGTGCCTGCAACGTTACGTGAGGGGTCGGGCAAGTTCCTGACCATTCGCGGTGCACGGGGGAACAACCTGAAAAACATCACGGTGCAATTTCCGTTGGGAAAATTTATCGTGGTCACCGGGGTGAGCGGAAGCGGCAAATCGACCCTCATTAACCAAACCCTGCGCCCCGCACTCGCGCGTGAGCTCTACCGCTCGTTCGACCAGCCCCTACCCTACGACTCCATCGAAGGGCTGGAGCACATCGACAAACTGGTCATCGTGGACCAGTCACCCATCGGGCGCAGCCCGCGCAGCAACCCTGCCACCTACTCCAACGTCTTCGGCGACATCCGAAAGCTCTTCGAAGCGACCCCTGATGCCCAGATTCGCGGGTATAAGGCGGGACGGTTCTCGTTCAACGTCAAGGGAGGACGCTGCGAGGAGTGTCGCGGCGCAGGGGTTCAAACCATCGAGATGAACTTTCTGCCCGACGTGTACGTGACCTGCAAGGCGTGCGACGGACACCGATACAACCGCGAAACGCTCCAGGTAAAATACAAGGGAAAGAACATCGACGAGGTGCTCAACATGACCGTCAATCAGGCTGTTGAGTTTTTCGAGCACGTACCGACCATCCACCAAAAACTCAAGGCCATTCAGGATGTGGGGTTGGGATACCTGCGGCTGGGCCAGCCCTGCACCACCCTCTCGGGCGGCGAAAGTCAGCGCATCAAACTCTCGGCCGAACTCTCGCGACGCGATACGGGCAATACGCTCTATATCCTCGACGAGCCGACCACAGGTCTCCATTTCGAAGACATCCGCGTGCTGCTGGGCGTGCTGAACAAACTGGTAGACAAAGGCAACACGGTCATTGTCATTGAGCACAACCTCGATGTCATCAAGGTGGCTGACCACCTGATTGACATCGGTCCCGAAGGGGGAGCAGGCGGCGGACGGCTCCTGGCGCAAGGCACGCCCGAAGAGGTGGCTGCCTGCCCCGAAAGCGCTACGGGTCAGTTTCTAAAACCGCTGTTGGCCAACGTGAAACGTCAGGCGGCCACCAGGAAGAAACGCACGACTAAAAAATTTGAGAATCGCGAAAAATCTTCCTAATTTTGTAGGAAAGTTTTGATGCCCGAATTTCCGGAGGGCTTTTGACAGTTATCTTCGGAGAGACCGGGCATTTTTGATTGTGTTACCCTCAATCCCTCAAACCTATGGAAAGTCAAGGTTTATCTTCAGCTCAGACTCCCGATGTACGGGAAGAGCAGTTCGAAACCGCTGCGCCACACACTGCCGAGCCCGTTGAAGCTTCTGCGGCAGAGGCTGCGACATCGGTTGTCGAAACTACATCGGAAAACACTCCCGCTGACTCCAACAGCGAATCGGCGGCTCAGACGACCAACCCTTACGCCGGGAAAACCCAGGCCGAGCTAATCGACCTGCTCGCGCGCATGATTGACGAACGCCCCGTACAGAATCTGCGGGGAGATATCGAAGCGGTAAAGATTGCCTTCTACAAGGCAGGACGTGCGGATATCGAAGCGCAACGAGCCTCCTATCTGGCAGCCGGCGGTGACCCGGAAGCGTTTCAGCCGACCCTCGGCGAATGGGAAACCAAATTCAAGGAGCTGCTCCTGCGCTACCGCGAAAAACGCGATGCCTTTATCAACAATGCCGAACAGGAGAAAGAACGCGCCTACGCCGCCAAGTTGCAGATTATCGAAGAACTCAAGGAGTTGGTGAATGGCAACGAAACCCTCGGACAGACTTTCAACACATTCCGCGAGCTGCAACAGCGCTGGAAAGAGGCCGGTCTGGTGCCTCAGGACAAGATAAAAGACCTGTGGGATACCTACCACCACCATGTGGAAAACTTCTATAACTACATCAAGATAAATAAGGAGCTGCGCGACCTCGACCTCAAGAAAAACTATGAGGCCAAGACCGAACTGGCCGAGGAGGCCGAAGCGCTGATGCTCGACCCGTCGGCCACCAACGCCTTCCACAAACTGCAAAAAATGCACGAACAGTGGCGCGAAATCGGCCCCGTGGCACCCGAGTACAAGGAGGCTCTGTGGGAACGTTTCAAGGCCGCCAGCACCCAAATCAACAAACGTCACCAGGAGTATTTCGAAGGTATCAAGGCCGAACAGAAACAGAACCTGACCCTGAAGACCGAACTTTGCGAAAAGGTCGAAGAGTTGGCTGCCGCAGCCTTTACCACCCACAAAGAGTGGAATGCCGCTTCGGACCAAATCATCGAGATACAGAAGGTGTGGAAAACCATCGGTTTTGCTCCCAAAAAGGACAACACGAAGATTTACGAACGTTTCAGGAGCGCATGCGATAAGTTTTTCGAAGCAAAACGGGCTTTCTATCAGGATATGAAGTCCGAGATTGCGGACAACCTGCAGGCGAAACTGGACCTTTGCGCTCAGGCCGAAGCGCTGCAGGAGAGCGAAGATTGGAAGGCCACGACCGATGCGCTGATTGCCCTCCAGAAACGGTGGAAAGAGATTGGCGCCACCTCGCGCAAACACTCCGAACAGGTTTGGCAACGATTCCGTGCCGCCAGCGACCACTTCTTTGCCCGCAAGGCAGCTCACTTCGGCAGCGTCGATGCCCAGTATGCCGACAACCTCGCCCGCAAGGAGGCCATGCTCGACGAGATGCGCCAACGGTTGCAGGAGAAGGTCGATATTACGTTCGACACCATCAAAGAGTACCAGCGTCGCTGGGCGGAAATTGGATTTGTGCCGCTGAAAAAGAAAGAGGCTATCCAAGCCGAATACCGCAAGGTGGTGGACGGGTTGTTCGCACTGCTGCGCGGCGAAGAGCGCGAACGGCACCTGCGTAACTTTAAGGATAAAATCTCCAAAATTCAGGAAGGCGGGACCCGCAAACTGAATCAGGAACGCGAACGGCTCTACAACAAGATTCGCCAAATCGAAGGCGACATTCAGATTTGGGAAAACAACATCGGCTTCTTCGCCAAATCCAAGAATGCCGAGGCACTGATGAAAGAGGTTCAGAACAAGATTGCACGAGCCAAGGAGCAGATTGCGACCATGACCGAGAAAATTCGGATGATTGACCATCCGGAAGCGGTCACCGCCACTGCGGAAGAGCAATCCTCCGTGGAAGAGATGCCTGCACCCACCGCTGCGGAACCGGCTTCGACAAGCGACACAAACGAAACAACCACCAACACGACCGATAAGGAGTAAAGACAGGATATGAAATCACGTACCAAATACATTTTCGTTACGGGCGGTGTCGCTTCATCGCTCGGCAAAGGGATTATTGCTGCCTCGCTGGCCAAACTGTTGCAGGCGCGGGGATACTCGGTAACCATTCAGAAACTCGACCCCTATATCAACATTGACCCGGGAACGCTCAACCCGTATGAACACGGGGAGTGCTACGTGACCGAGGACGGGGCGGAAACCGACCTCGACCTGGGACACTACGAACGCTTCCTCGGTAAACCGACCTCGCAGGCCAACAATGTGACCACGGGGCGTATCTACCAGAGCGTTATCAACAAGGAGCGTCGCGGAGAGTTTCTGGGGAAGACCGTACAGGTGATTCCGCACATCACGGACGAAATCAAACGCCGCATTCAACTGTTGGGCACCAAGAACGAGTACGATGTGGTGATAACCGAGATTGGGGGGACTGTGGGGGACATCGAGTCGCTGCCCTACATCGAATCGGTGCGTCAGCTGCGTTACGAGTTGGGATTCCGTAACACGCTGGTGGTACACCTGACCCTGATTCCCTATATGCGTGCCAGTGGTGAGCTGAAGACCAAACCGACCCAACACTCGGTCAAAGCCCTGCAAGAGAACGGGTTGCAACCCGATATTCTGGTGCTGCGCTCCGAAATGCCCATCACGGAAGAGGTGAAGCGCAAAGTGGCACTCTTCTGTAACGTAGACCCCGATGCGGTGGTGGCCTCGCTCGACGTGCCGACCATCTACGAAGTGCCGCTCATGATGCTCGAACAGCAGTTTGATACCGTGGCGTTGCGCAAGTTGGGTCTTGACAGCGAACGCCCCATCGACCTCGAAAAGTGGCGTGACTTTGTCAATCGCGTGAAACATCCCGATAAGGGGGAAGTGAAAATTGCCCTCGTAGGGAAATACACCGAACTGCCCGATGCCTACAAGTCGATTAGTGAGGCTTTTGTCCATGCCGGAGCGACCAACCATGTGAAGGTAAAACTCCAGTATGTCAATGCCGAAAAAATCAATGACCAAAACGTGGCCTCCATCTTGGGTGAGATGTCGGGTATCCTCGTGGCACCCGGCTTTGGGCACCGTGGGTTGGAAGGCAAGATTACGGCTGTCAAGTATGCCCGTGAACAGAAAGTTCCCTTCTTCGGGATATGTCTCGGGATGCAATGCTGCGTCATTGAGTTTGCACGCGACGTGCTGGGGCTGACCGAAGCCAATTCGACCGAGACGGGAGCTACGCCTGAACCCGTTATCGACCTGATGGAAGAACAGAAAGGAATTACGGAAAAAGGCGGCACGATGCGTCTGGGGGCCTATCCCTGCACTCTGATGGAGGGTTCACACGCCTATATGGCCTATGGAACGGCCCATATCAGCGAACGCCACCGCCACCGCTACGAATTCAACAACAAATACAAACAGGCCCTGGAAGAGGCCGGGATGATTGCCACCGGGATTAACCCCGACACCAATCTGGTGGAGGTGGTCGAAGTGCAGGACCATCCGTGGTTCGTGGGCGTACAGTACCACCCCGAGTACAAGAGCACCGTGGCACACCCCCATCCGCTGTTTGTCGACTTCGTCAAGACAGCCATTCAGTATCAGGAAAACAAGCAGAAATAGATTGTCATAGATGAACAAAAACACACTCATCGGTTTGTTGGTTATCGGCGTGATTCTCTTCGGATTCAGTTGGTACAACAACAAACAGTACACCGAAAAACTCAAGGAACAACAGCGACAGGATTCGATAGCACTGGCGCAGATGCCCAAGCCCGAGCCGTTGCGCGAAGGGATGGCACCGGCTCAACGCCCCGAGACCCTGGATAGCCTGCGGCAGGCAGCAGAACCCGCACCGACCGTATCCATATTAGGTCCCGTGTATGATGCCCAACTGAAGGGGACGGAAGAATTCTATACGATTGAAAACGAGCTCTACAAGCTGACCTTCTCAAACAAGGGGGGACGCATTGCCGCCGTCGAACTCAAGGACTACAAACGGTACAACGGCCAGCCCCTGATGCTCTTCCAAAAAGAGACCCACAATATCGAGGGCAATGTTGCGGCCGGGAGCACCTTTAACCTGACACTATGGGCTCCGCACCAGATTAATACGGCCGATTTCTACTTTACTCCGCGTATGGTGTCGGACAGCTCGATTGCGTTCCGGTTGTATGCCGATTCGACCTCGTACCTCGAGTATCTCTATACGGTTCGACCCGACAACTACCTGATGGATATGCGGGTGGACCTCTCGCACTTCAAAGGGGAGATTGCACCGAACCAGACCGATGTGATGGTGGACTGGAACGTTATCTCGCCCCAACAGGAGAAAGGGTTTGACAACGAAAACAACTACACTACCCTCGCCTACAAATACCCCGGAGAGAGTTCTATCGAAGAGCTCGGGATGTCTACCGGGCTGAAAGAAGAGGAGGTGACCACCAAAGTACAATGGGTGGCATTCAAGCAGCAGTTCTTTTCGTCGATACTGGTTGCGGAGGATAATTTCTCATCGGCTGGCCTGAAATTCAACACCTTCCACCCGACCAATACCAATATCAAGGACTACACGGCTCAACTGCGGCTCCCCTACTCGCCCTCGACCGAAGGGTACAACCTCCAATTCTACTTCGGGCCCAATAAATTCTCCGTCCTCAAAAAATACGGAGACCTCGAGTTCCAGAAACTCGTACCGCTCGGATGGTGGATTATCGGCTGGATTAACCGCTATGTGGTCATTCCGGTGTTCGACTTCCTGGGCAGCTACATCGCCAACTTCGGTATCGTTATCCTGATTTTGACGGTGCTGATTAAACTGGTGATTTTCCCGCTGACCTACAAGTCCTACCTCTCTACGGCACGCATGCGGCTCCTCAAACCCGACATCGACAAACTCAACG
>NBJMC04203__coassemble_395_pt1 | contig 27186 bp, 24 predicted proteins | sample NBJMC04203__metabat2_high_PE_019 | metagenome-assembled genome bin NBJMC04203 | reverse complement strand
TCGAAGACGGTGCAAAGGTAACGATTCGTTCCGAAATTCCAAAGGGTCGGAGGAGTTTTTGTGTGTTTTTTTGTTGGGGAGCGTTTTCTCTGCGGCCTTCGGAGGGTGTTTTGTGTTGGTTTCCAACAGCTACGGCACGCGCCAAGGCCTAATAAGCCATCCTCCATATCAGATACCACGACGAACGGGCTATCTCCATCAGTTTCGGATAGTTAATCTTGTCGGCTGTGTCGTTGGGCGTATTGTAGTCGGGATGTCCGTCGGTGTGGAACCACACGATTGGAATCCCGTTCCGCCCGAAGGAGATATTGTCGCTGCCGCCAAGCGTGCGGTCGCTCGGGCGGTAGTCGGCTTCGAGCAGTGTCAGCCCGCAGGCGCGCAGCGACTCCTCGTACCAAGTACGCAAATGCGGCTGCGATGCGGTATAAAAGTAGCGAAACAGCCCCGGACGGGATTCATCGGTATTGCGGCCCACCATGTCGAAGTTGATGTAGTACGCCACCGCAGAGGTATCCCGGCCCAGCGTCTTGACGTAGTGTCGCGACCCCCAAAGTCCGCGCTCTTCGCCATCCCAAAAGGCAAAAACAACGCTCTGTTGCGGTTGAACGCCTGCCGCCTGTGCTGCCCGAGCCAACTCGAGCAGCACAACCGTTCCGCTGGCGTTGTCGTCCGCGCCGTGATAGACAGCCCCATTTTTGGTTCCCTCGTGGTCGAAGTGTGCTCCGACCACAATACACCGTGTCGTATCTTTTCCCGGAACGGTGACCAAGATATTACACAGCGATTGTCCTTGCCGTCCTGTAAAACGCTGTTCACGGATAGAGGCGCCGTAGCCCATCTGTTCCAGTTCCGAACGGATATATTGCGCTGTAATCGCTCCTTCGAGTGAGCCTGCCAGCCGTCCGCCCATCACGTCCGAAGCCAGAAAGCGAAGCGAGGCCTCGGCAGTCTGTCGGCTCATCGCCTCCAGCCCGCGGCGAAGGGCATTGCGGGAGGCGGCATCGGCCTCCGAAACGTGAACGATAAGGAGGCAGCATGCCGCTACATACCCGAAGATTCGGAAAGAAAGTCTCATGGTGCAGAAAATAAGGTCGTTAGTACAAAAGGGGAAAAGCCTCTTAGTAGAGCAGGTCGAAACTGCCGAGCTGTTCGACCCGATATTCGTCCAACAATTCGTTGCGGTCGCGCCAACCCTCTTTCAGCAGCACTTCGCGAGCCTTGGTGAAACGCTCTTCAATCGGGAACTGCGGTTGGGCATATCCATCAACCGTGTAACGAACAGAGGGGCGTACCGAACGGGTCGTTATATCATATCGACTCTGGGGTCGTCGTTCGGGCGACCAGCTGAAACCGGGCAGCCGTTGGGGTTGGTTGGCCGGAATCTTGTTAATCGGGTCCACGTGCCAGTTACTTTGCCCGCCTCCGTTCAGGCGTACCGGTTCCTGGTCTTCGAAATCGATGGTCAGGCTGGCGCACGTCAATACCAGGAATTCAATCGGGGGTTGAAGGCTGTCTTCGCTGCGGTAGTAGTAGGTGGTCACATTACCAGTCATAATGGCCCGATTGATTTCGTTGTTGCGGAACCAGGTCTGCAACAGACGGCCTTCGGTCTGATTAAAGAGGCTGTCGGTTTGGGGTACCTTTTGGGTCAGGAAGGGGGAACCGATAAACTCGGCATAGTCCAGTTCCTCGTTGCGGCTGTAGAGGTCGATGCGGTCAGCCGTCAGTTGGCTTTCGCCGTTCCACAGGATGGGGCGGCCGAAAAGGGTGCCCATGGAGTCCACACTGTAAACGGTCAGGGAATCGCAGACCCCCTGCATATCACTGCGCCACATGCGGACGTTGTGCTGTCCGCGAACGACGCGTTCCATCGTGTCCTTGTCGGCTTGTACACTGTCCGCTGGGAGTGTCGGGACACTCAGGCTGTCCACAGCCGAAGGAGAGAGCTGTGTGGAGTCCGGAGCCACAGGAAGAGGCGGCTCCTCGACCCCAATCATCGAGCGGCGCATGACGGAATCTGCCGCGATTGAATCTTGCTCAAGCCGGTTCGTAGTCAGAACGGTCGTGTCCGTCACCATGACCGTCGTATCCCCGGGCACCGGTGTGAGGCTGTCGGTCGGTAATGGGCTCATGGGAACTGCGGGAGTCTCCATGCGCGTACTGTCATTCCCGCCGGCCAGCGAATCCTGGGCGGAAGGGGAAACAGTCTGTTGCGGGCGCGGCTTCGACATGCCCGGAGGGTAACTGTCGAAGAAAATCGTATCGGCACGAGCAAAGGCAGAGTCCGGCCTGAGCGGTGTTGCCGGCTGTGGTGCAGGAGCGAGTGAATCACCCGCCACAAGGGTCGGACGGGGAACCGTCGCGGTGTCTGCGGAGGAAGCGTTTGCCACCGTATCATAAAGAATCACCGCCGGCTGCCGCGTAAGCATCCCTTTTTTCAGCGAATCGTTGTAGTAGCCGTAATCCCCCAGGCCAATCGCCCGCTGTATTGTATCCAGAATCTGGATATTGCTGCGCAGGGTCACCCGACGGATGGCACTCTCGTAGTCCATCGTGTCGGCCCAGAACTCCTGGTCGGGAGTCATGGCATAAGCATCGTGCGTAAAGTGGTAGGTCTCGGTGGCACGCACATAATTTCCGCGGTCGGCCGTCAGAAAGTCACGGTCCTGGTCCCAGATGTATGCCTTGCTGAGGAACGTTACGATTTCCTGGTTGAAATCGTAACGAACCGAGTCGGTACGAATCCGGTAGTTGTCATTGCGCATGGCCACATGACCCACGAACGTAATGGTCGATGAGTCGCCGTTAAAGAAGCCTCGGTCGGACTCCATCAGGTTGTCCCGCTGCGTAATGACCGCCCCCTCCTTGTAGGCCCCGATGTTGGTTTGGGAGTTGAACTCCATGTAGTTGAACACCCACATGGTGGCATCGCCGTTCACCACCTTCAGCAGGGGCGAGTAGACTTCGGCGATGTTGGTATGTCCGTTGTAGCTGGCGCGGTCGCCGTAGATGTAGGTCGAGTCCTTGTTAATCACCACATTGCCGAAACACTCCATACGGTATTCGTCGTAGCGTTTGGCGCTGTCGCACTGGATGAAGGTCCCGTTGTGGTGGAAGATGACGTTTCCGATAAGGTAGAGAGCCGTATCCTGCGGGTTCCGTTTGGTCATCAGGTCGCCGTAGTAGTCCACCGTAGCGGTCTGTTGCGTATCGGTTGTTTGTGAGGTGCCTGTGGTGCGCTGTGCGGTCGGTGGCAGTTGAGCCTGTGGGGCACTCGAAAGGGTCGGTTGCCCGGCGTACAACAGAAACGGAGCCAGAAACAGCAACGGAAATATCCAGCGTCGATATGCGGAGTGGCGTGGAGTCATGCGGGGAACAGAGGAGAAGTGGTTCGGAGGTGCGGGTTACTTTTTGAGCCAGTTGTATTCAAAGCCGTAATCCCTGTATTCCGGAGCAATCCAGATATACATCTTGGAGATGGTCTCTTTCATCCATTTTTCGAGTTCCCGATTTTGTTTGTCCTGAAGGGCAAAATCGGCAATAATCTCATAATCTTCCGAGAGGCTGGCGTGATGGCTCGGTATCACCTCGTTGAGCCGCACGATTTTGTAGACCGTACTGCCGGTGTTCATGTCGATGGCTTCGTAGGGCTCGGAGAGCTCTCCCACCTCCAGTTTCGAGAGCGGGATATAATCCTGCGGGTCGAGGTTGTCGAGCATAAACTTCGAGGAGGCATATTTCGTGTCGAAATATTGTTTGGCGGCACGGCTGTTGAATACGGTACCGCCGTTTTTGTTGGTCTCCTTGTCCATGGAGTAGGTCGCTACCGCCTCGTCAAAAGCCTTTTTGTCGCTACCGATGGCTTTGGCCAGGCTGTCGAGCAGCGCCATCTCCTTCTCGGTCTCTTCGACGGTGAAAGTCGGTTTGAGGAGAATCTGGCGGAAATGAACCATATTGCCCTTGAGCGAGAGCAACTCTACAATATGATAGCCGTATTCGGTTTCAATGATTTCAGATACTTTGCCCGGCTTGAGCGTCTCGAGAGCTTCGACAATCGGATAGACCAACTGGTTGATGTCGCCGGGGCCCCATTCGCCGCCGTTTCGGGCAGTTCCTGGGTCCATGGAGTAGAGGCGTGCCAATGCTCCGAGGTTCTCTCCGTTCAGGATGCGTTCGCGGAACTCGAGCAGCTGTTGCCGCACTTCGAATTTGCGCTCTTCGGTTTCGGGCGGGAAACGCACAATCTGCGCATAGACATACTGTTCGGGAACCATCTCCAGCGAGTCGGTCGGCAGTTTGTCGAAAAAGGCGGCCACCTCCGGATAGGTGATATTGACCTTCTGCATCACGTTGCTCTGCATGATGTTGGCGAGCTGCATGTCTTCGGCCTGCTTCTTGAGGTCGTCCTTGATGGCGTAGACCTCTTTGCGGTATTTCTTTTCGAGTGCCTTGACCGAACCGGCCTCGGTAATCATTTGTTGAATCTGGTGTTCGATTTGTGTGTCGAGGCCGCCGCCGAGGTCTTTGTTGAGGGAGTCGGCACGAGCCTGTTCGGCCAGCACCTTTTGCAGCAACAGCGTCTCAAAGGCTTCGTCCCGAGCGGGTCTGCCGCTCAGAATACCTTGTTGGCGGCGCAGCCGGAGCACCTCTTCCGTGGTCTGTTCGATGTCGGAGAGCAGGATATGGCTGTAACCCACAATGGCCGCTACTTCATCGGCAATGTATTCCGGTCTGGGGTCATCGGGTTGGGGCAGGGAGTCCACCGGTACGGCGCGGAGGGTAAGGCTGCATGTCAGCATCAGGGTGGCGCTTACGGTCAGCAGACGAAGGGTAGTGGAACGGCTCATGGATATCTGTCGGGTCGTGAATGGGTGATTACTGGTTCAAGTGTATTTCAAACTGCTTTTGGCTCTGTGCAGCACGATAGAGGCTGTCTTCCAAGGTATTCAGCAGTGTTTGGCGTCGTTTGTTGAGGATGATTTTCCGGATGTTGGCGGTTTCGCGTTCCATGGGGGAGTAGTCTCCCGTGGGGCGGTAGGCGTCGATAACCATCATGTATTTGTACTGGTCGTCCTCGACGTCGTAGTACTTGCGGGTGCGCAGAAAATCGTCGAAATTGCTCTGCGAAAAGGGAATATGCCGTACGACAGTGCTGAAATCGGTCCACTCCGTACTGAAGTCGTTCGTGAGGTACTGGTTTTTCTGGCAGATGTTCAGGAAATCGTTGCGGTCTGTTTCGCGTTCGGAGCGGAACATCTCTTCGAGTTTTCGGCTTTGCCGCAGGCCCGAGGGGAGACGCACGATGCGCGCCTTGACAATGGGGCCAGCCAGACGGAACGTGTTTCGGTTATCGTCGTAATAGGTGCGGATTTGTTCGGTGGTCACCGTGGTGTCGAGGCGTTCGGCCATCCACTCCTGTTCGTATTGGTAGGTGACCAGGGAACTGCGGTACTGGGCGACCATCTCTTCGATTTCGTCGCTGTGGCCCGAGAGGGCCGCTTCGGCCGCTGCGGTTTTAATCTCCTTGCGGACCCAGTTGTCTACCAGCGATTGCAGGGCGGCAAGGCTGTCCTGCGGGGGCAGTCCGGGGTCGATAAGTCGGGTCAGGTCGTTGGCGTAGAGTTCGTGTTCGCCGACACGGGCCAGGACTTCCCCTTTGTCTTCGGTGTAGAGGTTGAGTTGGTTGCATCCGATGGTGAGCAGGCTCAGGGCCGGCAGGAGAAACCATCGCAGGGTATGGTGTTTCACGGTAGAGTCGTCAGAGGTTTCGTTATGATGCTAACGAACAAAAGTAACGATTCTTTTGTGAACGCCCTAATTTTCTTTGCAATCGGGCGTTGTGTCGGTCGTTTTGGCGAGTGATTTCCGGATGCGGAGGACGGCGTAGAGAACACCGATGCAGAGGATAAGAAGAGCAAAGATATAGGCTGTGGTCCAGAGGGTTCCCTCTCCGAGCAGTTTGCGTTCGAGGGAGCCCGAGGTGCCGAATACCAGGTAGAGCAGCGAGGTGAGGCCGTTGTTGACGAAGTGTACGGCAATGGCATCGTTGAGGGCTCCCGTGAGGTGGTAGATGGTGCCGAGAATCAGTCCGAGGCATCCGGCATAGATGATTTGTTGGGGGATGAGGTGGATGGCACCGAAGATGACGGAGCCGAGCAGGATACCCCACAAGGGACCCAGTCGGGAGACGAGGTTTTTTTGGATGATTCCGCGGAAGAGGAACTCTTCGAGGATGGGGGCTGCAACGACGGCCGTCATCATGGGCCACAGTCCGCCCTGCATGTAGCTGTCGAGTTGGTCGATGTATTTTTCGGGGAGTTGTTCGAGCAGCGGGGTGAGGACGATGCCGGTGGAGAGCATCAGCAGCAGCCCGAAGAGCACCAGTCGGGGATTGAATCTCCATTTTTTGGGGTGGAACGAGGGAAGTTCCACCTGCCATGTGTTGTGCAGCGATGCGGCGTAGGCGATGGTGGCGAGCAGGGAGACGACGTAGACGATGAAGTTGGCGAAGCTGGTGTCGGCGGTGTCGGGCAGCAGTCCGATAATCAACCCCAGCAGCATGGAGCTGATGAAGAAGACGGCGATGATGCTCACGAGGGGGAACCAGAAGGGACGAGTCGGGGCAGGCATGGCAGCGGGCGGTTTGTGTGAGGGTGGGTTAGTCGGCTTTGGGGATGTCGATGATGCGGGCTTCGGGGAAATAGACCTTCAGGTAGTCGGCAATGTAGGCACGGGTGTCGGCCGCAATGAGCGGGTCGCCTTCGGGGTAGAGTTTCCACAGCACGGCGGCCAGCGGGATGTGGCGGGCACGGCAGGCTTCGAAGCTGAGCAGGGTATGGTTCAGACTGCCGAGTTTGGCCGAGGTGACAAAGAGCAGCGGCAGTTGTTGCTGGGCAATGTAGTCGGCCGTGAGGTATTCATGCGGTTCGTGGTCGGGGTCGAAGGGGCGCAGGGGAACATGGAGTCCGCCCGCCCCTTCGACCAGCACGATGTCGTATTGGCTTTGGAGTTTTTTGGTAGCGGCCGTGATGACGGTCGTATCCACCTCGGTGCCGACCAGCTTGGCTGACAGGTGGGGTGAGGCGGGGAAGGGGTAGATAACGGGGCTGGTGGTGTGGTCCAGGTCTGCAGGTTGCAGCGGAATCCCCATCAGCCGCCGATGCAGCTCGATATCTTCCGAACGGCCGGTGTTGCCCGTCTGGATGAATTTTTGGGTGATAACGCGTGCGCCGGCATCGCACAGCATGCGGGCCAGAATGCCCGTGGCATAGCTTTTCCCGGCATCGGTGTCGATGCCGCTTACGAAATAGGTTCCCGGAGCAAGTAACGAGGTCATGATTTTTGGGCAATCAGAATAATCGGGTGAAAGGTAAGGGTTACGCCGCTTTCCGTCGGGTTGGTGGCGGATGTGTTGTGGAAGAGGGTGTTGTACTCCTGCTCAAAGGTTCGGAGGCGGCTGTGTGTCCAGCGTTCTGCGGCGACGGCGTTCACGCCGGTCAGCCGCAGGTGGCGCAGCACCTCAAGCGGTGAGGGGTAGAGCTGCCGTTCGTGCCACTCTTGAGTGGCACGAACGGTGAGTTTCGCAGCTTGACAACCCTCGAGCAGCGAAACGACCGTAGGATATTCAAGTCCGTAGCCCGTAGTGGCAGTGATTTCGTGGAAGTTGTCGGGGCCGAAGGTGCTGATGGCAAGCAGACCATGTGGCTCCAGCCCCCGTGCCGCACGGGTGATGAATGCAGGCAGGTCGTCGAACCATTGGAGGGTCGAGGCGCTGGCAATCAGCCCGTAATGGCTTTCGATAAAAGGGAAGGCCTCGCCGTCGCCCGCTTCAAAACGAACAGCAAGCCCGTGGGAGGTCGCCTTGGGCAGATAGTCCTGACTTTTAGCCACCAGGTCATTGAGGGTCCACTCCGTGTCGGGGAAGTGTTCGACGAGGTGTCGGGTGAGAAATCCTGTTCCGGCGCCGATTTCCACGCCCCGCCGCGGGGCTGCGGTTAACCACCCTCCGCCAACCAGCATTTCGGCCAGTCGGTCGGCTATGCTTCGCTGGACGGTGGCCAGCGAAGCATAGCTCTCCAGGCGGCGGGCAAAACGCTGTTGCAGCAAATGTTTATCGTGCTTCATCGGCAGTGAGGCGGGTTAGCAGGTCAGTCTGGTAGAGCGGGTAGTGAGGCATCTCGGCATACGGGGTGAGAGGAACTCCGGCTTCACTCCAGTATCGTTTCATGTTTTTGGGCGGGAATATCGCATCCCGTTCGCCCACGACGGCTTCGGTCCAGAGAGGTGCAGTCGGGCTGCGGGAGAGGGTGGTCTCCCCGGCCATTCGTTGCAGGGCGAGCAACTCGTCGTAAATCTCCGTAAGGGGGCGGGTGGAGCGGTGGCGGTAGTATTCGCGCAGTATTTCGGGGGTCCCGCACATCCGTTCGAGGAACTTGACAATGCCCGTACCGGCAATGCTCCGCACGGTGACGGCAAAGGCACGCGTCGGAATCCCGTAACGGTCGTCAATGGGTTGCGGGGTGCCCCCGATGGCTACGGCGCGCTGCCAGGTGAGAGGGCTCTCCTCGAAAAGTTGTTCTGCCACCCATACGCCGAACGACCAGGCTGTCAGATAGCGTGCTTTGTAGGCAGCCAACACGGTTTCCAACTTCTCTCTCTCGGCCGTATCGGGCAGGGTGCGGTAGTCGTAGAGGCATACGAAATCATATCCTTCGGGCAGGGTCATGTGGCGTACCAGTTCGTCGGAACCGGCCCACCCTGCGGCAAATACGATTATCCCCTGCGCCTTGTCAGCACTGGGCGAGCGTTTTATCCAAGTTGTCTGCATCGTGTGGCAAATTGTTCGATTTCCGAGACCTCGTGCGAGGCGCACAGCGAGACTCGCAGCCGCGCTTCGCCGCGGGGCACGGTGGGGTGACGGATAGCCGTGGTCCAGTATCCTGCTTCGCGCAACGCGTCGGCCATTTGCAGGGCCCGTTCGTTGCTGCCTGCGGGGATGGGGATGATTTGGGATTCGAAGGGAACAGCCGGTTGCAGGATGCGATTGACCGTGGCAATCAGTTGCCGCAGCCGTTCCCGTCGCGGGGCGAAAGCGGGCAATCGTTCGATGATGAAACGGGTCCACTCCAACGAGATGTCAGGCATGGCCGTGGAGAAGATAAGTGGACGCATCCGATTGACCAGCAGCTCTTTTGTGAGGTTTGAACAACATATGGCCGCCCCTACGGAAGCCAGTGCCTTGCCGAAGGTCACCACCAGGTAATCTGCCTGTAGCGGCAGTTCGGGATGCGCGGCATTGTATGCCGCCAGCAACCCTGCCCCTTCACGTTCCGGTGTGCCGTAGATGCCGACGGCATGTGCCTCGTCTAAGTAGAACCGAAAACCGTACCGCTGTTGCAACTGCGCCAACTCTCCGAGCGGAGCAAAGTCGCCGTCCATGCTGAAAAGGCTCTCGGTAACGACGATAATACGGTCATAAGCCTTCGCGGCCGCTTTGCTCAGCAGTGAGGCGAGGTGGTTCATGTCGTTGTGGCGGAAGCGTTGCCACTCAACGCCGTCGCAGAGCCGCAGGCCGTCGATAAGGCTGGCGTGCACCAGCTTGTCGGCCAGAATCAGGTCGCCCTGTTGTGTCACTGCTGGCAGCACGCCGCTGTTTACAGCAAACCCTGCACCCAGCACCAGCGCATTTTCCATGCCCGTCAGCCTTGCCACACACCGCTCGAGCGCCTCATAAGCGGGACTGTTGCCCGTCATCAGGCGCGACGAGGGATTGCCCAGCAGGAACCGTTTGGGGTCGGTCGAGGATAGAAACTCCCGTTGCAGGTCACAATCCGCGAGCCCGAGGTAGTCGTTTGAGGAGAGGTTGCAGTAGCTGCGCTCTTCGCCCGTTGGCGAGAGCGCAGCGAGCCGTCCGCCCTCCGTGCGCACGGTTCGCAGGCTGCGCAGGTTGCCCTGCGCAGCCAACTGACCCAGTATCTCCTCCTCACGCTCCATCGTTATTCATCCTCCTCCGGCAGCGATGCCCCGGGCACAATCCGAACGGCCTCCTGAGCATCCTTTTCCGATACCAGCAGGCTTACCTGTCCTTGAATGTAGGGGAGCGTAGTGGCTCCAATGGCACCGTTTACACAGCATTCAATGCCGTGGTTACGCAGCAGGTCGGCATCGAGATAGACGGTGTCCTGGGTGGTGTAGCGTTTAATCACCACCAGTCGGCTTTGGTCTGTGTTGTGTGTAGTCATAGTCGAATTCCTCCTTCAGGGGTTAAACGGGGTACGACGGTTGTTACGTTCCGTTGCAGGCACCACGCAATATCCTCGGCCCAGCGCATTTTGATGCTGTGGTAGTGCAGACAGTGGTCCAGCGCCCCCATAAGGTCGTTTTCGTAGCGGCTGTAGACATCGGCGCACCACCAGGCCATGTCGCTGAGCGTTCCTGCATAATGGGTCTCCAAAAATCGGGCCATCATGCCGGCACACAGCGCATCTTCAATCGTAAAACGGTCGTGCCGCCCCGAGCAGACGAGAGCCACATCACCTCCCGGTTCGCCGAGCCGCCGAGCAACGGCATCGGCATTGAGCAGGGCGGCAATGTAGATGCCGTCGGCGGCTCCTCGGGCGCAATTGACGGCCCGCGTGCCGTTGGTGGTGCTCATGACGATGGTCGCATCCCGCACTACGTCAGGAGCATAGCGCAATGGTGAGTTGTCGAGGTCAAACCCTTCGATAATCACCGTGTTTCGTTCCCCGCCCAGCAGCACGGGGCCTGCATCATTCGTTTGACGGTGCTCCTCGACGATTTGGTCGCGCAGTTGGAAACTCTCTTCGATGCCCGTCATGGGGATGATTTCACGTGCTCCGTTCGAGAGTGCCGTGACAATCACCGAAGTGGCGCGGAAAACGTCAATCACTGCCACGTTCCGTCCGCTGACCCGTTCGGGGGTCACCTCTCCGGCAGCGCCAATGATATCGATATGCATAGTACAGACAGAAATTAATTCCCGGAGCCCCATGTGTACCCCGAGAGGCTGGCATTAGAATGTAGTTTCAGGTTGCTGCGAGAGGGTGGCGACCATCACGGCCTTAATCGTGTGCATACGGTTTTCAGCCTCGTCGAACACAATCGAGGCCGGCGATTCGAACACCTCGTCGGTGACCTCCATTTCGCGCAGTCCGTATTGTTCGAAGATGGCCTGTCCCACTTCGGTCTCGAGGTCGTGGAAGGCGGGCAGGCAGTGCATGAAGCGACAGTCGGGATTCCCCGTCAGTTCCATCATCTGGCGGTTCACCTGATAGGGCTTGAGCAGTCGAATGCGCTCGTTCCACACCTCGGCCGGTTCACCCATCGAGACCCATACGTCGGTGTAGATGAAGTCCGCCCCGCGTACCGCTGCGGCCACATCGTCCGTAATGGTGATGCGTGCACCTTCATCGCGGCGCAGGCTCTCAACCAGAGCGGCATCGGGATGGTAGGCCGTCGGCGCTGCCGCCGCATACTCCATCCCCATCTTGGCGCATCCGACCATCAGCGAGAGAGCCACGTTGTTGTCGGCCGTACCGGCAAAGCAGACCTTGATTTGGTCGAGCGGTTTGTCGCAGTGTTCGCGGATGGTGAGCAGGTCGGCCAGAAACTGCGTGGGGTGCGATTCGTTGGTGAGTCCGTTCCACACCGGCACCCCCGAATATTGGGCCAGCGTTTCGACAATCTCCTGTCCGTAGCCGCGGTATTCGATGCCGTCGTACATACGCCCCAACACCCGTGCCGTGTCCTTAATCGACTCTTTTTTCCCCATTTGGGAGCCGCTGGCCCCGATGTAGGTGACGCGTGCCCCCTGGTCGTGTGCCCCCACCTCGAACGAACAACGGGTGCGGGTCGAGTCTTTGGCAAAGAGCAACACAATATTTTTACCGGTCAGGCAGGGTTTTTCGGTTCCGGCCTTTTTTTCGGCCTTGAGGCGGGCAGCCAGACGGATAAGCCCTTCGATTTCTTCGCGTTTGAGCGAGCGGATGTCGAGAAAACTTCTCTGGTACATATTCTCAGCGTTCTATGATGGTTAGCATGTGCACCGTCCCGGCTGTGCGGGCGTGGATTTGCAAAAATAAGAATTTCGGTATTAGCCGCCGAGCGGCCATACCGAAATTCCGAAGTTTTTTGGGGAGACCGACGCGCGGGTAAATAAGATGGATGTACGGTGCAACTCCCGGATGGGAATGTGTCACAGTGTATTGTGAGCACAATGTTCCGAGAGACTGTCGCTACTTCCGATAAATCACCAGCGTCTGCCCCGGTCGCAAGGCCCGTTCGTTTTTGATGTTGTTCCAGGTCATGAGTTGTTTGACCGTCACGTGGTAACGTGCTGCAATCCGCCCCAGAATATCCCCGCTCTTGATTTTGTAGGTGATTTTGGTCCCTTTGGACGAGGTGGCGTTGCGCGACGAACTGGCCGTCAGTTGTTCCTGCGACAGGTTGCTGATGTTGAGGTATTTGGCCAGATAGAGGCTGTCTTTGCCGAAGATTTCCGGTTGCTCGCGGATGTACGAGGTGGTGTACTCCTGCGGCAGGGTCAGCACGTAGGTCTGCGTCTTGGCCGGAATCACATCCACCGTATACTGCGGATTGAGCCCTCGCAATACCTCAATCGGAATGTTCAGCGTCGAGGCCACCTGTTCGAGGTGCATTAACCGATTGACATGCACCGTGTCGGTTGCCAGCGGGTGCCACGGAATGGTGGGGTTCAGGTTGTGAGCCTTGTAGTAGGTGTAGGCGTAGCTGGCGGCGATAAAGGCCGGAATGTATCCGCGTGTCTCGCGCGGCAGGTATTCATAGATGTCCCAGTAGGTCTTGGCCTCTTCGCCGCGGTGCGAGGTGCGGTAGCGTTCGAGGGCCTTGTTTACGTTTCCCGCGCCGCAGTTGTACGAGGCGATGACCAGCGTCCAGTCGCCGTAGATTTTGTACATGTCCTTGAGGTACTTGCAGGCGGCTTCGGTCGATTTGACGGGGTCGCAGCGTTCGTCCACGAAGGAGTTGATTTCGAGACCGTAGTATTTCCCGGTACGGAGCATGAACTGCCAGAGCCCTACGGCCGAGGCGTGCGATTCGGCACGCGGAATAAGGGCTGATTCAATGACGGGCAGCATTTTGAGCTCCATGGGGAGTTTGTAGCGGTAGAGCGCCTCTTCGAAAATCGGGAAGTAGTACTGCGCCAGTCCCAGCACCCGTTCCATGACCCCTCCCTTTTTGGTGTAGAGGAGGATGTACTTTTTGACGATTTCGTTGTAGGGGAGTTGCACCTCGGTGGCCATCATTTTGAGCCGTTCGGCATAGACGGCGTCGGGCAGGGCGCCGCTCATGTCTACCTGGTCGAGGTCCACGTCGATAAATTCATTGACAAAGGTGTCGTAAGAGTCCACCACGTTTTGGCGGGTGTAGTTGGCCAGCAGGGAGTCGTAGGTGCTGGCCGAGGGTACGTTGAGAGCCAGCATGCCGAAAGCGCGCGTATCGCCCGTTTGGGCGTGCGCGCCGACCGTTCCGAGGAGCAGGAAGAGTGCTCCGAGCGATAGTTGTCGGACGGTGGTCTTGAGGGTGTTCTGCATGGTATGTTGTTTTGCTGAAATGTTTTGGTCGTATTTTGGTTGGACGCGTTGAGTGTCAAAAAGTTTAAAATCGCAGTTTCAGGGCCAATCCATACGAATTTCCCTGTGACGGGCTCACGGGTCGTCCGTTGAAGCGGGTGTCAATCATGGCGGGTTCGATGCGCACCGAGAGGTCCTCGTCCACGTCCCAGTTTTTGAGGGAGGCGATGACGTAGGTGTCGATGACGCTGAGCAGGTAGGCTGCCGCCATACCGATGATGGCGAGGTCACGGTCGCGGCGGTAGGCGCTGCGCACGCGCGAGAGCAGTTCCGCGGAGTAGCGGCCGTTGAATTCGTCTACCGTAGCGGGGTTTCCGTCGGTCATGGCGTCGTAGGCTGTTTTGTAGCGTTGGTAGTTGCGGTTGTTGTAGTCGATGACCGTAGCCAGGGCGATAAAACCGCCGTAGTATATCGGGATACGCCAGTAGGTCTTGGTGTAGACAAAGCCCATGCCGGGGAATACGGCAGCCAGGGTCGTTGCCTTGCGCACCGGGTCCACGGGACCGCGGTAGTTGAAGACGGCATCGGCAGCAAAATAGAGGTAGGTGGCTCCCGCCATGGCGAACATCAGGGTTTGTCCGCTGCCGGCACGGCGCATCCGTTCGCGGGCCCGTTTCTGGTCCTCCGGGGGCAGGCGCAGGTCTACGGTGCGCTGGTAGTCGGCCTTGTAGGTCTTGTATTGCTTGTTGAAGATGAGCCCTCCGGCGAGAAAACCTCCGACCCCGCCGTAGAGAATGGGCAGTTTCCAGGCCTGTCGGTTGTATATTTGCCCGAAACCGGGTGCCACCAACGACCAGATGGTGTGCATCCCCGCCTTAATCGTGTCCTGTGTGATGCGGAAGTGGTGTTTGAAGAGCAGAGCCGAGTCGGCTGCCGTCAGCTGTTTTTTTGTGGCATCAATCAGGGTGGTGTCCACGGTTGGATACTGAAGTCCCGCTAAGGTAAACGGTGCCTGCCACAACACCGAATCGGAATAGTGTTCCACGAGCAGTGAGTCGCTGAACTGTCGGGCAATAACCGAGTCGGGCGCTTCGCGGTAGAGCGGGATGCTGTCGAAGCCGGCCAAGGCCAACAGAGTCGAGTCGGGCTTCAGGGTGGTGCGGACATACCGTGCCCGTCGGGCAATGCTGTCCTGCTCGGCATCCATCGGCGCCCCTTTCAGCCCGCTGGAGATGCGTACCCGTTGTCCTACGCCCAGCCCGTCCATCTTCATGACCCGTTCGTTGAGTTGCTGGCGCTGGTCAATGGTCAGGTCCTGTTTCATGAGCCGTTTGAGCTCCTGCCGTTTGGCTTTTTGCTGTGCTTTTTCGAGCTTTCGGAGCGTTTTGGCATCGAGGGTTGTGGTTGTGTCCTCCTCGGGCAGTGGCAGACTGAAACGGGTTTCCTGCCGAGGCGCGTCGAGCGGAGCCGTGGTCGGACCACTCCAGACGGCAGCATTTGCAGCAGAGGCGCCCAGCAGGCAAACCCCCAGCAGCATGGCTCCAAACAGGTGGCAAAAACGGTATGTGGTGTTGTGCAATCGCATTATTTGCGGTTCGCGAGTTGTTCGAGTCGGTCGAGGATTTCCCGTACCTGTTCGTCCGAGTGAAAATCAATAACGATTTTTCCCTGAACGGTAGTATCTCCGTTTTTGGCGGTTGTCGCTTTGCGTTTGATGCTGATGTGGCTGCCGACAATCGGTTCGAGCCGCTCCACCAGCCGAGAGTAGAAGACCGGATATTCAGCGGTCGTTTTGTCAGCCTTTTCGCGTTTGGCGGGTGCCAGCGCCTGTTGTACGGCCAGTTCTGTCTGCCGTACCGAGAGGTGCCCTTTGACAATGCGCGCCAGCATGGCCAACTGTTGGCGTTCCGTGGGGAGCCCCAGCAGGGCCCGTGCATGACCCATCGTTATCATGTCGTTGTTCAGGGCGCTCTGTATCTGGGCGGGAAGTTTGAGCAGACGGATGTAGTTGGTAATCGTCGAGCGTTTTTTCCCGACCCGTTCGGCCAAAATCTCCTGCGTGAGGGAGCATTCGTCGATAAGCCGCTGGAGCGACAGAGCCACTTCGATGGCCCCGAGGTCTTCGCGCTGGATGTTTTCGACCAGAGCCATTTCGAGCAGGGTCTGGTCGTTGGCCTCCCGCACATAGGCGGGGATGGTCTCCAGACCGGCCAGTTGCGAGGCGCGGAAACGGCGTTCGCCGCTGATAATCATATACTCGGCCCCTTCTTCCGTGGGTTTGTCGAGCCGTTTGACGGTGATGGGCTGGATGACGCCCAGTCGCGAGATGGATTGTGCCAGCTCTTCGAGCGCCTCTTCGTCGAAGAGGGTACGCGGTTGCGAAGGGTTGGGGACAATCCGGCTCAGCTCCAGTTCCGAGACGGTGTTGTCGCGTCGTGAGGCGGCTGTCTGTTTGGGTATGTTGAGTTCTTCGAGTTCGAAGATGGCTCCGAGTCCTTTTCCGAGTCCGGTGGTTTTCGGTTTCATAGTCTGTTGTTAGGTATATGCGGGGTGGCAGCCTCAGTGGTCTGCACAAAAGCGGGTTAAGCGTTGCCGTTTCGTTCGAGGAATTCGCGGGCCAGGTTCAGGTAATTGACACTCCCGGTGCTCGAGGCGTCGTAGGTGATGGCCGGTTTTCCGTAGCTGGGCGATTCGCTCAGGCGGGTGTTGCGTTGGATGATGGTCTGGAAGACGAGGTGTCCGAAGTGGTTTTTGACCTCTCCCACGACCTGGTTGGCCAGCCGCAGCCGCGAGTCGTACATCGTCAGCAGGAAGCCTTCGATTTCGAGCGAGGGGTTCAGGCCTGCTTTCACCATTTTGATGGTGTTGAGGAGTTTCCCGAGCCCTTCGAGGGCAAAGTATTCGCACTGGACGGGGATAATGACGCTGTCGGCGGCAATCAGGGCGTTGAGGGTCAGCATCCCGAGCGAGGGCGAGCAGTCGATAATCACGTAGTCGTAATCGTTGCGGACGGTGTCGAGCAGCTGTTTCATGCGGAACTGTCCGTTTTCCATCTGTGCCAGTTCGGTTTCAGCTCCCACGAGGTTGATGTTGGAGGGGAGCACGTAGAGGTTGGGCAGCTCGGCCGACTGGAGAATGGCTTGAGCGATATCCGTTTCACCAATCAGTGCGGTGTAGGTGTTGAGCGCCCCGGGTTCGAACCCCAGTCCCGAGGAGGAGTTGGCCTGCGGGTCGGCATCGACCAGCAGCACCCGTTTTTCGAGTACGGCCAGCGAGGCTGCCAGGTTGATGGAGGTGGTGGTTTTCCCGACACCTCCTTTTTGGTTGGCCAGAGCAACGATTTTTCCCATATCGGTATGTTTCTTCAGTCAGTTGGTAAGTGGAGTGTGCGCACACTGTTTCAAACTACAAAAATAGCGATTTTCCGGATATTCCGGGCGGCGATGGAATTTCCGTATGACATCCGCTGCGGGTTTTGTACCTTTGCGGCAGATTACGAGACGCTGTTTAATATTATTTTCAGTCGATGAATTTCGATGTATCAGAGCGCTGGGCCGCCATCGTCAATCCGGTAGCCGGTCGGGGTCGGGGGCTCACCGACTGGCCCCAAATCAGCGGTTTGTTGCGGGATGAGGGGATTAAGGTGGATGCCATGTTCACCCTGCGCAAGTACCACGCCACGGAGTTGGCCGTATGGGCGGTTCGGCAGGGCTATCGGCGTATTATCGTGGTGGGGGGCGACGGAACGATTCACGAGACGGTGAATGGATTTTTTATCCAGCGGGAGTGTCCCACGACCGATATTCTGATGGCGGTGATTGCCGTGGGTACAGGCAACGACTGGATTCGGATGTTCGGCATTCCGCGCAACTATGTGGATGCGATACGGTCGATACGCGAGGGTCACTCTTTTCTGCAGGACGTAGGCCGTGTGACCTACTATGAGTCGAAAGTGCATCAGACGCGCTATCTGGCCAATGTGGCGGGGGTAGGGTATGATGCGGCCGTGTGCCGGGGGTTCAACCGTCTGAAGGAGAAGGGCTATCGGGGCAAGTGGATATACCTGTTCAGTGTCTTTCGGGAGGCATTGCGCTATAAGACTCGTCGGGTGGCTGTTGAGGTGGATGGCGAGGAGGTTTTCCGCGGCAAACTTTTTACCGGCACCATCGGTATCTGTAAATATACGGCCGGGGGGCTGACCCAGACCCCCAATGCCATTGCCGACGACGGGCTTTTCGACCTGACGGTGATTCCGGCCATGAACCGGGTACGGCTCTTCCGCCGCTTTCGGGTGGTCTATACGGGGAATATTTATGACATTCCGCAGGTCTCGTTGTTTCGGGGCGGGTGCATTCGCATTCGGGCCGAGCGTCCCATTCGGCTTGAGATAGACGGCGAGATTTTGGGGTATTCCGATTTTGAATTTCAGATAGTGGAGCGTGCCGTGCGGGTGGTGGTGAGCGAGCGGTTTATCCGCGGGCGGATGTAAGCAGTCGCAGCGCGCTATTCTTTTCTCATGGGGTAGAGTGGCTCTGTTCGAGCCTTGTGAGGGGTCTAAAAAAACTCTTCCCGGAAATGGTAGTTGCCGCGCAACTCTTCGAACTGTTCGGGGGTTGTGCGCAGGGCGGTGTCGTCCCGACGAATGTCGTAGTGTTGCGGCATGTGAGCGGCTATCCACTCCCAGGAGAGGTCACTCCGAGGGTGTTGTACAGGGGCTTCGGCGGGATACCATGTCGGGTCGATGGGCAGTCCCAGGTGCGCTGCAACCGCCCGCACCGAAAGGGTGGTGCCCATGGCTTTCCCCTGAAGCGAGTATCCGGCAATGTGGGGTGTGGCAAGGGTGGTCATGCCAAGCAGCTCGCGGTCAATATTCGGTTCCCCGTTCCAAACGTCCAGCACGGCACGTGAAATCCTCCCCTCTCTCAGGGCAGTTTTCAAGGCGGCTTCGTCCACCACCTCGCCGCGCGAACTGTTCAGGAAGACCATTCCCGGTTTAGCTGCTGCGAAAAACTCCGTGGAGGCCATTCCGCGGGTGGTCTCGTCCAGCAGGACATGGACCGTGACCACATCGGCCTGTTGCAGCAGTTCGGTTGCACTGACAAAGTGTTCCGTTCCCGGTTCGTGGCGCTGTTGCCGCGGGGGGTCGCAGCATATGACGCGAAATCCCACTGCTTCGGCAGCCGCACGGACAGCCCCTCCTACATGCCCCACTCCGATAATGCCGAGGGTTGTCCCTTCGGGGTGCATGTCCAGTGCCAGCAGGGCGGCAAAAACCCATTGCAGCACCCCTCGGGCATTGCACCCAGCGGCGGTGGAGACCGCGATTCCGTGCGTATGACAGTATGCCAGGTCGATGTGGTCGTACCCGATGGTGGCGGTGGCAATCAGCCGAACGCGGCTCCCTTCGAGCAGGGCCGCATTGCAGCGGGTGCGGGTACGGATAATCAGTGCGTCGGCATCCCGTACAGCCTCAGCATCTATAGCGCTTCCCGGGAGGTAGGTCACTTCGGTGTAGGGTTCGAACAGGCCGCGGATAAAGGGAATTTTGTCGTCGATTACAATTTTCATACATCCAAAGATAGCGGGTTTTTCGATTCAGTGGGTGGCGGGTTGACCGTGGCGGGTAATTTCGCAGGGCCGAAGCAGACCGAACGTCCAAAAATGCGTATCTTAGCCGCCACTATGGAACAGAATCTTTTTGCAGCCGCCCAACGGTTGGCCCCCGAGGTGACGGAGTGGCGTCGCCGGATACATCATGAGGCTGAGCTTTCGTTCGAAGAACATCAGACCTCCCAGTTTATCAAGTCCGTGTTGGATGCTCATGGCATTCCGTGGCAAGCGGTTGCCAAGACAGGTGTCTTGGCCCGTATCGACGGTCGTATGGCCGACCCGCAACACCCGGTGGTGTTGCGGGCCGATATGGATGCCCTGCCGATTCACGAGGCGAGCGGGCTCCCCTTTGCCTGCACCACGGGGGCCATGCACGCCTGCGGCCACGACCTGCACACGGCGGCTCTGCTGGGGGCGTTAGTGCTGTTGCAGGAGCGGCGCGAAACCTTCGACGGAACCATTCTGGGCCTTTTCCAGCCTGGCGAAGAGTTGTGGCCGGGGGGAGCATCCATTATCCTCAAAGAGGGAGTGTTCGACGGTATGGAGCCCCGCGCCTTTGTCGGAGGACACGTCTCGCCCGAACTGAAAGTGGGGCAAATCGGGGTGCGCAGTGGGACTTTTATGGCTTCAACGGACGAAATTCACATTACCGTTCACGGGAAAGGAGGTCACGGTGCCCTGCCGCACCTGCTCAAAGACCCTGTGTTGGCCACTTCGGCCATGATAGTGGCCATGCAGCAGATTGTCAGCCGCAACAACTACGCCTTTACCCCTTCGGTGCTGTCGTTTGGTCGGGTGATTGCCGACGGGGCTACGAATGTGATTCCCGATAAGGTGGAGGTCGAAGGGACGTTCCGCACGATGGACGAAGAGTGGCGTACGGAGGCGCACCGTCGCATCCGCGAAGTGGCTGAACATACCGCAGCGGCTTACGGCTGTACGGCGGATGTCAATCTGCTGGTGGGTTATCCCTGTGTGCAAAACAATGAACACCTGGCCGCTGTGGCTCGGCAGGTGATTGACTGTACGTTTGGCTCGGAGACGCTGACCGAAATTCCCCGTCGCATGACGGCCGAAGATTTCGGCTCCTACTCGGTTCGCTATCCTTCGCTCTTTTTCCGTTGGGGGGTCGAAAGTTCGGTTCCGTTGCACAATGCCGCGTTTGTGGCTAACGAGGGAGCCATTCCCTATGGCGTGGCGATGCTGGCCGCCATGGGGTTGCGACTCGTTGGCAGAGCAGAGTAGTAGAGTGGTTAACAGTATGTTGGCCAGTCTCGCCCCCAATGGGGATAGAGACCGACCAACTGATTTTTCGGACGTCGCCTACGGAAACTACATTCCCTCGCTGTTCATGAGGCTGTCGGCCTCGAAAAGGTCCTTCTCGGGCCACTCTGTCACGCGGTCGAAGGCTTGGCGCAACATCGTGCTGATGTGGCTGTGGAAGCGGGACCCTTTCCAACTGCTCGTGTTGGTCACAAAAACCCAGGTGTAGCCATTGCTCTGTTTCCGCAGCAGGGCACTGGTGCCGGCCATGGAGCCTGTTCGGGACCAGGTGCCGTCGGAGTTGGCGTGCATCCACCCGATGGGGAGCTCTCCTTTGACCTCCTTGGTCATTCGTCGGACTGTCGAGGGCTTCAAGATGTCTTTGCGTGTCGGGTCCCCGTCGATGGCCGATACAAACCGCAGCAACTCCGTGGGCGAAGCGACCCAGCCTCCTGCTCCGCTCAATCCGTGAACATCGTTACCCCCGTTGCTTTTGGGAACTATCTGTCCCGAACCGTCGCAGGCGGGGACTGCTTCGGCCTCTTTGGTCTCGTAGTAACGCACCTCGTTGGGAAATTTCCGTTCATGCCGGCTCTCGCCAATGTGCATGTCGTAACAACCGGCCGGTGCCAGAATGCTGTCCTGAACGTAGCGTTCGTAGGCTACGCCCGAGACCTTCTCAATCACCTTGGAAAGTACCACATAACCCAGATTGGAATAATATGTCCGTGTATTGGGTCGATACCCCAGCCCGCTGCGTGTGGCGTATTCTACGTAGTCGTTCATGTCGTACGGCGGGTTGCGCTGCAGAACCCGTTGCACGATTTGCCAGTCGAACATCGGGTCGCCGGCCCGTACCGTGAAACCGCCCCGATGCCGCAGCAGCTGTTCCACGGTCACCTGTTCGAGCCGTTTGTCGGTGTATCGGCAGAAACGGTCGTCATTCAGGATACCCTGTTTGCCGAAGACACGGGCATCCAGCGGCAGCCGTCCCTGTTCCCAGAGTTTCATGACGGCCGTGGCCGTAATCAGTTTGGAGATGGAGGCGATGCGCAGAATGTGTCTTACCTCCATCGGTTCACCATCCTCACGGTCGGCCCACCCGTATCCTTTGGCATAAATCAGGTTGCCGTCCTTCATAATGGCCAGCGAGGCTCCGGTGAGTTCCCATTTCCGCATGAAAGCCAGTACGGCACGGTCGAATCGGGCCGCTTCGGGCAATTCGCTGTCGGCATTGCTCAAGAGGTGATTGAGCGGTTTGGAGTGTGTGGCGGTATCGCTTTGTGCGACGGTAGCAGCCGTTCGGGATAGTGTTCGGTCGGATTGCCCGGGCAACCAGTGCCAGGGGCGGAAAATCACCAAAAAGAGAAAAATGCCGACTAACCAGAAGAAGCGTTTGACGCTTTTCTTCAACCGGCGTCGTTTTCTGGGTCGGGGTCTTTGGGGTCCGGCGCCGGGGCCGGCGGGTTGGCGGAGCGGTTGCGGGGAGCGCGGTACGTACGGAGCGCGTGAAGGGTAGGGGGTATAGCGTCGGGTTGGCATGAGTCGCTGAGGAGTTGAAAAAGACCGGCAGTGGAAAGCGGCTAACAAAGATACGACGAACGAGGGAGAAAAAGGGTCTCATCGGGCAACTCTTGTCGCGTATTTAGGCTCTCCCATAACGCAAAAAGCGGTCGGGGAACAATCCCCGACCGCTTGTGATGCGGTTGTCCGCAACGGTGTGGTTATACCAACGCGTGTCCGGTCATCTCCTTGGGCTGTTCCAGGCCCATGATTTTCAGCACAGTCGGTGCCAGGTCAGCCAACACCCCGTTGTGCACCTCATTGATGGTGTCCGAAACCACAATCAGCGGCACCGGATTCAGCGAGTGAGCCGTATTGGGTGTTCCGTCGGCATTGATGGCGTTGTCGGCATTGCCGTGGTCGGCGCAAATCAGAATGGTGTACCCCGCTTCGCGAGCAGCCGTTACCACCTCTTTCACGCAGGCATCTACAGCCTTAACTGCCTTTTCGATGGCTTCATACACACCCGTATGTCCCACCATGTCGCCGTTGGCAAAATTCAGGCAGATAAAGTCCGGAGCCTCCTCCTTGATATCTTTCACCAGTGCATCGGCGACCAGATAGGCGCTCATTTCGGGCTGCAGGTCGTAGGTGGCTACTTTCGGCGAGTTAATCAGGATGCGTTTTTCGCCTTCGAAGGGTTGTTCGCGCCCGCCGTTGAAGAAGAAGGTAACGTGGGCGAATTTTTCGGTCTCGGCAATGCGCAGTTGCGAAAGCCCCTGTTTCGAAATCCATTCGCCGAGGGTGTTTTCTACGTTTTCCTTGTCGAAGAGGATGTGCAGCCCCTGGAACGACGAGTCGTAGGGGGTCATGGTGCAGTAGTAGAGCGGCAGGGTGTGCATGCCTTCGTTCGGCATGTCGCACTGGGTCAGCACCTGGGTCAACTCTTTGGCGCGGTCGTTGCGGTAGTTGAAGAAGATTACCATGTCACCCTCTTTGATAAGCCCTACGGGAGCCCCTGCTGCATCCGTAATGGCAATCGGTTTGATAAATTCATCGGTCACCCCTTCGGCATACGAAGCCTCCACGGCCTGTACGACATCGGTGGCTTTGGTACCGACCCCTTTGACAATCAGGTCATAGGCCTCTTTGACACGTTCCCAGCGTTTGTCGCGGTCCATGGCGTAGTAACGGCCGATGACCGAAGCGATTTTACCGGTTGATTTGGCCATATGGGCTTCCAGTTCGCGGAGGTATCCGGCACCGCTCTTGGGGTCGGTGTCGCGGCCGTCCATAAAGGCGTGCACGTAGGTGTTCGCAATGCCGTAGTGCTTCGAGATGTCACAGAGCGTGAACAGGTGTTCGAGCGAACTGTGTACCCCGCCGGCCGAAACCAACCCCATAAAGTGTACATCCTTGCCATTCGTTTTGGCATATTCGAAGGCTGCCACGATTTCGGGGTTTTTCAGAATCGAACCGTCTTTCGAGGCGCGGTTGATTTTGACCAGGTCCTGGTAGATGATTCGTCCGGCACCGATATTTTGGTGTCCCACTTCGGAGTTCCCCATTTGACCGTCGGGCAGACCGACATTTTCACCGCTGGTGAGCAGCTCGGCATTGGGGTATTGCGCCATCAGTGAGTTGATGAACTCGGGATGAGCCGAGAAAATGGCGTCACGTTTGGTGTGGTCACCTTTGCCCCACCCGTCGAGAATCATCAGCAATACTTTGTTTTTCATGGTTTTATTTTTGTGTGTTATTTTATGAAGTCTTCGGTTAGTCGAACGACTGCATCCCCATGCGGGAAATCTCGCGCAGTTTGCGCATGCTCGGCATGTCGAGTTCGACGAAAAAGTAGTTCAGCGGGTCTACGGGTTTGCCTTTGTACCGTACCTCGTAGTGGAGGTGCGGGGCAAACGAGAGACCGGAGTTGCCTGAGAAGGCGATAATATCTCCTCGATTCACATGACGTCCGGGCTGTGCCACGACTTTGTCCAGGTGGGAGTAGACCGTTTCGTAGCCGTTGCCGTGGTCGATAACGATGCTTAACCCGGATGTCTGGCTGCGTGCCTTGAGGCTGCGCACTTCGCCGTCTGCCGTGGCAAAGACAGCCGTACCGGTCGGCACCGAGTAGTCCACGCCGGTGTGTTGGGTCATGGTTTTGAAGAAGGGGTGTACGCGCTCGCCGAACGAGGCGGTCAGCAGGGTCAACTGGTGGTTGTCCACGGGTTGGATGGCCGGAATGGAGAGCGCCTTACGTACATCGGCGGCCACGCGGGCCTGTTGCTGTTCGGTCATTGCCACGTAGTTCGTAACCTGCTGGTAGAGCAGCCCCAGGTGTTCGTCGAACCAGTTGCCCAGTTCGAGGTTGCTCATTCCTTCGAGCCGTTTGCGAAAATCGAGGCGGCGTTGTCGGTCCTGGTCTTCCTGCATCTGCGGGTCGGACTCAAAGAGAATGTTGTAAACGCTTCGGTCGCGTTCCGAGACGTTGGCAAGCACCTGTTGCAGCGTATCGTAACGTTGCAGCAGCACCTCGTATTCGTTTTCGATGCGGCGGGTGCTTTTCTTGAGTTCGTACTCTATCGGGGTGTCGAAGAATATCGAAAAGACAATGAAATAGACCACGGCTACCGCTACGCCGCTAAAAAAACGGATGGTCCATTTCATCAGACGCGGGTAGCGGCGCACCGACGGACGGCGGGGTGTATTATGTCGTGCCTCTCTATTCATCCAGTTCGTAGGTAGTGGCTTTCGCCGATTCCGTAATCATGCGGTATTCTTCTTCGGTCATGTCGCGGCTGATGTAGTTAATCGGGTTGACCGGACGGCCGCGGTAGATAACTTCGTAGTGAAGGTGAGGTCCCGTAGAGCGTCCTGTGCTGCCCACTTCGCCAATCAGCTCGCCGCGCTTGACCAGTTGGCCGGGTTTGACCAGTTTTTTACTGAGGTGAGCATAGCGGGTGCGGTAGCCGAAACCGTGGTCGATGACGATTTGAATGCCGTAGCCCGACTGGGGCTTTTGGTCGGCGACAATCCCGGTACCCGTGGCGTAGACGGGCGTTCCGGTCGGAGCTCCCAGGTCGATGCCTTCATGACCGATGTATCGTTTCAGGATGGGGTGCAGACGCATCCCAAATGCCCCGATGTTTCCGCGCAGTTTTTTCTGGTCGATGGGCATGATGGCGGGCACCACTTCGGCCATGAGGTCTTTATCGACGGCCAGTCGTTCGATTTCGTCGTAGGAGAGCGACTGCAGGTAGAGCTGTCGTCCAAGGGCATCCATTTTCTCCCACACCTGGGTCATCAGCGGGGCATAACGGCCGTATCCGATGGCCGTATATTTTTCAGGGGCATAAGGGGTGTAGATTCCCGGGATGTTGAGGGTGTCGGCCGAGAAGATGGCGCGGTAGACGGCGTGGTCACGTTCGCGCAGTTCGGCCAGGCTGGCCAGCGAGGCATCGACGCGTTGTTCGAGGAGTTGGTAGTCGCGCACGATGGCTTCGTTTTGTTCGCGCAGCCGGTGCATTTTCGGGGTATAGAAGAAGTAGGAGAAGACGAAATTGACCAGTGAGGCGGCTATAAAGACCATCAGCATCATCCGCACAAACCGGAACAGCCACTGGCGCATGGGCAGTACGAACCGCTCCCGGAAGAAGTGGTAGAGGGTATAGTATGACGACGATTGCTGCGAGTCCATAAGTTTGTCAGGCGGCCACCGCCGCGGGCGGTGGTTCAATCTTACAAAGGTAGCAATTTTTGAAGAAAAATCGGGTCAAATATCGGAAGAGGCTCGGTGTGTAGTGCTCCGGTATAGCGGCCGTGTGTGGTGGACGCCGGGCCGGTGTATGAATTATCCCCCGAGGTATCAAAAAATATCCTACCTTTGCAGTTTGTGATAATTACCCATTATTAACGGACAAAAGAGAAAAAACGATATATGAACTCGAACGAAATCCGCCAAGTCTTCCTCGACTTTTTCCGCGAAAAGCAACACCAGATTGTGCCGTCGGCTCCGATGGTGGTCAAGAATGACCCCACGCTGATGTTCACCAATGCCGGGATGAACCAGTTTAAGGATATTTTCCTGGGCAACCAGCCGGCACAGTGGCATCGGGTAGCCGACACGCAGAAGTGTCTGCGGGTGAGCGGCAAACACAACGACCTCGAAGAGGTGGGCCACGACACCTACCACCACACGATGTTCGAGATGCTGGGGAACTGGAGTTTCGGGGACTATTTCAAGAAAGAGGCCATTGCCTGGGCGTGGGAGCTGCTGACCGAACGTTATAAACTGCCCGTGGACAGACTCTATGCCACGGTGTTCGAGGGGGCTCCCGACGAAGGGGTGCCTTTTGACAGCGAGGCATACGATTTTTGGGCGGAACGTCTGCCGGCCAGCCATATTCTGAAGGGGAATAAAAAGGACAATTTCTGGGAGATGGGCGATACGGGTCCGTGCGGTCCCTGCTCGGAGATTCACTTCGACTTGCGTGACGAGGCTGAACGGGCTCAGGTGGACGGGGCGTCGCTGGTCAATCACGACCACCCGCAGGTGATTGAAATCTGGAACTTGGTCTTCATGCAGTTCAACCGTAAGGCTAACGGTTCGCTCGAGCCGCTGCCCGCCAAACACGTCGATACGGGGATGGGTTTCGAACGGCTCTGCATGGTGATTCAGGGCAAGAAATCCAACTACGACACGGATGTCTTCCAGCCGCTTCTGCAGAAAATTGCCTCGATGTGCGGTACGCCCTACGGGGCTGACCCCAAGAAAGATATTGCCATGCGGGTGGTGGCCGACCACCTGCGGGCCATTGCCTTCTCGATTGCCGACGGGCAGCTGCCCAGCAACGTGAAGGCGGGGTATGTGATTCGCCGTATCCTGCGCCGTGCGGTGCGTTACGGCTATACCTACCTGGGCTTTACCGAACCCTTTATCTGTCGGCTCGTGCCGACCCTCGTCGAACAGATGGGGGCTCAGTTCCCGGAACTGAAGGCGCAACAGCAACTTATCGAAAAGGTGATTGCCGAAGAGGAGGGCTCTTTCCTTCGGACGCTGGCTACGGGGATTAACCTGCTCGATTCGATTATTCGGAAACTGCCTGCCGATGGTGCGAAACGGGTGATTAGCGGTACGGATGCCTTTACACTTTATGATACCTTCGGTTTCCCCATCGACCTGACCCAACTGATTGCCTCGGAACAGGGCGTAACGGTCGATATCCCCGGCTTTGAGACC
>NBJMC04203__coassemble_380_pt1 | contig 27870 bp, 18 predicted proteins | sample NBJMC04203__metabat2_high_PE_019 | metagenome-assembled genome bin NBJMC04203 | reverse complement strand
CTTTTATGTCCACACTCTTCTCCCTGACCCGGAAACAGATGTTCGAGGTCTCTGGGGAGCATTTCTTCAGATACACGGTTACTTTCATCTGCGTTGCTTTTTCGGTTATGCGGCAAAGGTATAACAAATTCCCGTAAATGTTCCCATATATCCCGAAGAAACTTGCAACAGATTAAGACAAATTAAAAAGTCATTCCCGAATCTGATACCACATAAAATACAGTATATCAATGATTATATTTGCACTTGTTTAGCTCTTTTTTTCATTTTGGCCTTTATTCGACTTACCTGATATCAGATATTGCAGTTCCACTCTTTCTTTTTTTACGTACCCGGTCTTTTGCGGAGTCGAAGAGACATTCAATCTTTTTCTCGTATGTTCAGAAAAATTTTACTCGTCGGCCTGTTCTCGCTACTGTCGGGTGTTGCACTGGCTCAAACCGCCCCGATGCAGGATGTGGTCTATTTGAAGAATGGTTCAGTGATTCGAGGGGTTATTATCGAACAGGTCCCCAATGAATCGTTGAAGATTGAGACCCGCGACGGCAATGTCTTTGTGTACCGGATGGAGGAAATCACCAAGATGACGAAGGAGCAGGCGCCTAATTATTATGGCGTTAGGCCTCGTTACGAGGCGAAGGCGCGGGGTTACATGGGTATCGTCGAAGCCGGCTATGGAATCGGTGTCGGGGGTGGCTCTACTATTGGGATGCGGTATACGGACCGTTTTGAGCTGGATGTTATCAACGGTTACCAATTCAGTCCCTATGGCTTTATTGGGATTGGTGTCGGGTTTAACATATCCACTAACGGAGAAAACGTGACGAGTATTCCGCTGTTTCTACATGGTCGGGTGAACTGGATAGACAGGAACTTCTCTCCGTTTATTGCGTTGAGCCTCGGGTATAACATCTCAACTTCTCCCAAAGACCAAATCGATTACAAAACATATGCGAAATGGTCTGGGGGGTTAATGGTTGAGCCGACGCTCGGGATGACGATTCGTGTTTCCAATAAAGCAGCCGTTACGTTTGGTATTGGGTTTTCTGTATTGCAATTCAAAGGGACTCCAGAAGGGTATTATGCCCATGATTATAGCAGTGCAAGTATAATGACGAAAGCAATCCGGTTGAAAGTCGGTGCGACCTTCTAAACCGGTAGAGAGACATGGATATATCCATGTCTCTCTGCCTAAAGCGCGCGCAGCGCAAGGGACTGAGGTCCCTTGCGCTGCGCGCGCTTCATCGACAGCGTATCGTCAAGCCTCGGGCGACTGATGCACGTGTACGTCCATCTGCGGGAAAGGGATGTTCAGCCCCCGACGCGGAAACTCCTTGTAGACCCGTTCGTTCATGTCGTAATAGACGTTCCAGTACTCCGGTGAATCGACCCAGGCCCGTACCACGATATTCACCGAGCTGTCGGCCAGCTCTTTCAGGGCAATGAACGGTTCCGGCTCTTTCTTGACCCGTTCGTCCGCCGCCAGCAACTCCAGAATGGTGGCTTTCGCCACATCATAATCATCCCCGTAGGCAATTCCGAAAATCCAGTCCACACGGCGCAACGGTTCGTGGGAGTAGTTGTTGATAATGCCGGTCGAAACGGGGCCGTTGGGCAGCAGGATGGTTTTGTTGTCCACCGTGTTGAGGACGGTGTATATAAGGCGAATCTCCTTGACGGTACCGGTTTCGTTTTGGGCTTCGATGTAGTCGCCCACCCGGAAGGGACGGAACAGCAGTATCATCACCCCTCCGGCAAAGTTTTGCAGCGTGCCGCTCAGAGCCATACCGATGGCCAGACCGGCCGAAGCGAAGAGGGCGATGAACGAGGTGGTGTCGATGCCCAGAATGCCGATAATGATGATGATAAGGAAGAGGGTGAGGGTAATGGTGACGAGGCTGCGCAGGAAGGCTCGCAGCGAGACGTCCACTTTACGGCGTTCCATGATGCGGTCCAGCATCTTGCGCACGCGGCGGATAAGCCACCGTCCCACCCAAAAGATAAGCAGCGCGATGACAATCTTGATAACGATATTGACCAGTCCGCTGGCAACCGTTTTGAGCAGGTCCTGGCCCGACATTTCCGAGAGTTGGGCCAGTTTTTGTGTGAAGGTGGTTTTGACACTGTCGGCCTTTTCGATGACCTCGGTCGAGGGAATCAGTTGGGCAAAGAATGTGGCGAGCATGGTGGTGTGAAAAATGAGTTTATTCGATGGGTAATAAAAAATAGGGTCTGTTCGGCGGGAAAAGGTTGAAGGTACGGCAGGAGGAGGTCGGGTTACCTGTCTCTGCCGTCAGAGACCCGTTTCAGACAAAGTTAGGGATAACATTCGGTTTTCCGTATTTTTGCGTTCGTTTTTCCGTTTTGTTCCACCAATCCGTTCAAAAGTCATGCCGAAAACCATTATTTCGCTTACCGAGGGTCGTTTGAGTGAGGGGCGTTCGTGTTTTGCCGCTCCGTTGAATTTCCGGTTGGAGGAGGGGGAGCATCTGGTGCTCACGGGGCCAAACGGCAGCGGCAAAACGACGCTGGTGGAGACGCTCATGGGGCGGTATGCATTGTGTGGCGGGCGGTTGGAGTATGGTTGTCCGATGGGCGAGGTTCGTTATATCGCTTTTCAGGAGACTTACAACCGGGCTGAGGACGGAGAGTACTATTACCAGCAGCGGTGGAACTCCTGCGACAGTGAGCAGGCGCCTCGGGTCGAGGAGTTGTTGGGACGTATGGAGGGAGACGAAACGCTGCGAGCGGAGTTGTACGACCTGTTTGCCATCGGTCCGATGCTCGACAAACGGGTCATTATGCTCTCGAGCGGCGAGCTGCGGAAGTTCCAGATAGTAAGGATGCTCCTGACTCGGGCACGGGTGCTGGTGGTCGATAACCCCTTTATCGGGTTGGATACGGCGGCTCGGGCACTGTTGGAGGAGGTGTTTGAACGGCTGACGCGTTGGGGCGGGCTGCAGCTGGTCGTGGTGCAGCCCGACGGCGAGGCCGTACCGTCGTTTGTCACGCATGTCTATCGCTTGGCCGGGGGGCAGTTGGGTGAAAAGGTGCCTGCAGCACGGTTTCAGCCGGTGGTGCCTGCGGCGGTTTCGGCCGTTCGGCCGCTGCCAACGGCCGAAACCGAACCCTTGGCCTGCGACGAGGCGGTTACCCTGCGCAATGTGACAATACGGTATGGAGAACGGACGATTTTACGGTCGTTGGACTGGACGGTGCGGCCCGGTGAGCAGCCATTGCTCACCGGGCCCAACGGGGCCGGAAAATCGACACTCCTGAGCCTTATCAGCGCCGACAACCCCCAGGCCTATGCGCAGGATATTACCCTCTTCGGCCGTCGGCGCGGTACGGGCGAGAGTATCTGGGAGATTAAACGACACATTGGGTATGTCAGCTCCGAGTTGCAGAGTTCGTTTCGTCGGGATATTCCCGTGGAGCGGCTGGTGGCTTCGGGCTATTACGATACGCTGGGGTTGTACGAGACGCCGACGCCCGAACAACTGGCTGCGGCAGTGGCCTGGATGGATGTTTTCGGCTTGGAGAAGCTGTGCGGGCGCTCTTTCCTGCAGCTCTCGATCGGTGAGCAGCGGTTGGCGCTGCTCGCGCGCGCCTTGGTCAAGGACCCCGACCTGCTGATACTCGACGAGCCGCTTAACGGGTTGGACGGAGAGAACAAGGGGCGTGTAAAGGGGATAATTGAGGCTTTTTGTCGTCGGACGGGGAAAGTGTTGATATATGTTTCGCACCGTTCGGAAGACTATCCGTCGAGCCTGACGCATCGGTTGGATTTGGGGTCTCGGCTGTGAGGGGGGGTGTGCATTGATAAAAAGAAATCAGGGTTACGAGAGAATCTCGTAACCCTGATTTGTGGAGTGGGAGCTGAGGGATTCGAACCCCCGACCCTCTGCTTGTAAGGCAGACGCTCTGAACCAACTGAGCTAAGCTCCCTTGCGTTGATTGCGATACAAAAGTACGGCTTTTCCGCAATTCTCCAAAAAAAATCACACTTTTTTCGATGCTTTTTTCGGCGCGATAGTTGCAAGAGGCTAAAAATCAGCAGGTAACAATCTGGAAAAATATTACAATGCTTCGGTTTCCACTGCCGATTCAATAAGGCTCAGCCCCACGCTCTCTTCCGTGCTCAGCGAGTCGGCAGCGGGCAGCAGCTCCAACGGCGACTCGGTGTCGGGTGTGATGTGCAGCTTCAGCGAGTCTTCTGCCCGAGGACCCCGCAGGAAGACCTCACGAATGTAGTTCCGCAGGTTGAGCCGTGTATCTTCAATCAACTCCACCCGCGTGGGCAGGTTGGCGTCCTTGTATCGGGCTTTGGTAATCTTGAAGTCGAAGTCGTCGAGGTTGCCGAAAATGTCAATCCCCAGGCGGAACGGTATCGGAGACTTCAGCACCGAGATGTGGTAGTTGAAGTTCATGTCCATCTTGTGGACTCCGCTCACGGCAGCCCGATAACGGTCAATCTCGACCACAAACGGGAATATCTCGATTTGCGAGTCGCGTACCAGTACCTCGGCTGAAATATGGTCAATCAGATTTCGTTTCTTGTTCTTGAACATCAGTTTTTTGGAGATTTCGGCAAAGGTCTCCCCGTCGAGCAGCACCAGGCTGTCGCCGTCGAGGTGGCAGGCGGCGTTGAGGCTCGGCAGCAGAATGTTCATGGCGCTGTCCAGGCGTGCCGTGAGGGCTATCTGGCAGTCTACCACCCCCTCGAACGACCGCAGCATCGGCATCAGCGTGTCAATCGAAGGAATCAGTTCAATGAGGCGTGCCACCTGGATTTTGTCCATCTCCAGGTCAAAGCCGGTCTGAATATCCTGAGGCGTGCGGGTGGCGTAGAGGCCGGTCATTTTCAGGTTTCCGGCGTTGCTGCGCATGGTGAGGTCCGAGAGCTGGATGGCGCGGTTGCGTACCTGCACCTCGCCGAAGAGGCTGTCCAGCGCCAGATTGGCGTACAGACCCCGATGGACGGTCATGTCGAAGGTCATGTCGATATTGCCCGGAACCACCAGCAGGGTGCTGGCCGAGGCGGTGTCTATCGACTGGGTGAGGCGTTGTTCGAGTTGGTCGTCGCTTTCGGTCTCGCCGATGCCGCCCTGTGCCACCAACGTCGAACCGGCATTGGCCACACGGATGATTTCATTCAGGTTGAGGGTGTCGGCTTCGACCGTCAGGTTCCCTTTGAGTGTCCCCCGTCCCATCATGGCGCGGCGGAAACCCGACACTTCGCCCGTCAGCCGCATCTGGGAGTGTCCTGCCTTGACAAACGTTCGGTTGAGGCTGATTTGGTTGGTGTTGAAGGTGATGTCCACGTTGCGCAGCACAGTCTTCAGCGGGAAGTAGGGGGTCATGATACGCCCCGTGTTGGCCTGAATGCGTCCGTAGAGCTGCCAGCGGCGCAGCAGTGCTCCCAAATCGGACGATACCTGCATGTCGATGTCACCGGACGAAAATTCATCCGTCACGGGTTGTTGCGGGCCGCGCAGCGACCGCACGTGGGCGAACAGCGAATCGCGTGCCACGTTGGGATAGAGGCGTTGGAGCGAATCGAGGCGTTGTTCGCGGCGGGCTCGTTGTGCGCTGTCGGGACGGTTGAGGGTAGCAAAGAGTCCGATGTTTCCGCGGCGGATGACGAATCGGCTGTCGGCATCGCGCAGCGTCAGCCGACGAGCCTCCATCTGGAGTCCGATGCGCGGGACTCGCGGTGCACCCGGCGCAGGACGCACCGTCCAGTCGGCTTCGAGACCGCGGCCGATAAGCACCAGCGAGTCGCCCGATTCGATACGCAGACCCTCGGCCGAGAGTTTCCCCTGCGAGGGTTGTACGGCGGTGGTGTCGAGTACCAGGGTGCGTGCCGAGGTGGCGGCCTGCATGGCGAGTTGTCGCCCGCGCAGGCGAAGCAGTTCGCCCATCTGCAAATCCACCGTGTCGAGTTTAATCATCGCTCCGACGGCCTGCGAGCCTTTGGCCACGAGCGAATCGTTGCGTGCGGTGCCGGTTCCCAGCCCCAGTCGGCCGTGGCCGACCATCAGGCTGAACTCCTGCTGCGGGATGCGCAGGCGCAGGGTGTCGACCTGCACGAAACCGCCGAGCAGCGCACCGCCCGCCTGCGCCACATTGAGTTGGCTCAGCCGGGCCCGTCCACGGACATCCATCGATACGCGGCCGTGCAGAGTGGTTCCGTTTTTGGAGGGGAAGTGTTGGGTAAGGTAATCCAGCGAGAGGTTACCCTGTACCTTGCCGTTGAAGGCGGCATCGCGCAGCAGGTCGTTCACCTGCGCTTCGGCGTAGAGGTGGATGGCGCCGCCCGACACCTGCAGCCGTCGCAGGTCGAGACCCGTGGAGTCGGGTGCTTGAGGACGGTAGCGCAGCGTCATATCCAGCGCCAGGGTATCGATGCGGTTGGGGCGTTTCCCCTGAGTATAGGCGAGGTAGCCGTTGGGCATGCGCCAGTCCAGGGTAATGTTGGGCCATGTGCGGGTCGAGGGACGTATCGTCCCCTCGACCCGCAGGTCGATGTCGGCCATGAGGTTGGTCTCGTAGGCTCGAGCCAGAGGCAATACCTCGGTCGGTATGACGGCCAGCAGCTCCGCAAAGCGCAGCGAGTGGGTCTGTACGGCTAAATCGGTGGTTACGCTGTCCCCTCGCAGGGCAGCCGTGCCGCCAGCCGTTATCTGCATGTCGTTCAGTTTGAGGGCAAACGCCCGCAGGTCCACTTTGCGGTGGTCGGCCCCCGTAAATTCCATTTCGGTGTGCAGTCTGAGGGAGTCGAGCCAGTGCAGCCCCTCCCATTCGACCTGTCGCAGGGCTGCATCGACCGTGTAATCGACCCGTCGGCGTCCCGTGACGGTCAGGCTGTCGAGCACCAGACCGCTGCGTTTGCCGCCGATTTCCATGGCCACACGGCAGTCGCGCAGCCGCAGCCGACGGATATCGGTCTGCAGCAGGTCGGTGGACATCTTCCCTCGCACGGTAAAACCCTTCAGTGCGATGGAACCGCTCAGGGTGTCGGGCTGGCTCACGTAGTGCACCTGCAATCCGTCCCGTATGGTGAGGCGGTTGATATTGACCACGAAGGCCGTGGAGGTATCTGTGGTTGCGGTTGTGTCGGGTAGATAAATGTCCCAGTTGGCGGTTCCGTCCGTCGCCACCACGGCGTTCAGGTAGGTGTCGGCGAGGCTGACCCGTCGCACGTCGGCCCTGCCCGAGAGCAGCCCCAGGGCATTAAGCGACACATCCAACCGCCCGATACGCGCCAGCGTGTCAGCCCCTGCGGGCAGTTCCGCCCGAACGGAGTCAGGCAGTGAAGCGAAGGCTTCGGAAACGACTTGTGCGCCCCGCAGCCGTACCGTTACGTGCGGGAAATTGCTGAACAGTGCCACATCCACTGTGTCGAAGCGCACCTGCGCCTCGAGGTACTGGTCGCACAGCCCGGAGACCAGGGGTGTCAGCCGCTTCGGGGTGAGCAGCAGCGCTGCCAAACCCACCGCCAGGCCGAACAACACGACCAGGCTGCCCAGGGGTATGAAAATCAGTTTTTTGACCGTCTTGCGTTTCATCATTCTCAAAGGTACGATAATTTTCGGGAGTTCGCTCCGCTGTTGGCCGTTTTGAGTAACGGGATGACACTGAGCAGTCGCAGAAACAGCGTGTTTCCCGTGCAGCCCGCTGACTGCGAGTGCTCCCGTATGCCCCTTTTTGCCAAGGGGTATCCTCTACCCGGTAAACGTCGCATCGTGCTTTTTTCGTATCTTTAACCACTGTATGGTACTGCTCATTCTCCTTGTCATCTCCATCGTGCTGCAAATCTTCGCGGCCGGAGTCGCTGTGCGCCTGACCCGCACCACCAAGTTCAACTCTTCCTGGATTCTCTTTACGATTGCCCTGGTGCTGATGTGCGCCATGCGGTTCAACGAGTTCGCTCAGGCTCTCTCGGAACGTACTCAGGGGCGAACCAACATGATTGTGATGGAACCCGAATATTACGTTTGGGTGGGCGTGGCTACCTCGCTCTGTTTTGCGGTCGGGGTCTTTATGATTAAGAAAATCCTGAACTACATCGCCCTGCGCGAGGAACAGCGTCGAAACAGCGAAAAACGGCTTCTGAGTGCGGTGATTCGGGCCGAGGAGAACCAACGTCAGATTATTTCGAAGGAGTTGCACGATGGGTTGGGCCCCTTGTTGTCGTCGGTGCGGATGAGTGTCTCGGCGCTCTCGACCCAGCCGCTCAACGAGACCCAGAAAGAGATTTTGGCCAATACGGAGTATGTGATTAACGAAGCGGTCAAGGGTCTGACCGAAATCTCGAACAACCTCAGCCCCCATGTGCTGAACAACTTTGGAGTGGCTCGGGCGCTGAACACCTTTATCAACAAGCTTCAGCCGATGTGTCCCACGACCCGCATCGCTTTCAATGCGGGGAATCTGCGTGGCGTGCGGTTTAACCCCGACAAGGAGGTCATTCTCTACCGGGTGGTGTGCGAGTTGATTAACAATGCCTTGAAACATGCGGGGGCATCGTTGCTGACCGTGGATATGCGGAGCGAACGGGAGTGGATAACGGTGCGGGTGGTGGACGATGGTTGCGGGTTCGACACGGAGGCGGAGTCCGATGGAATGGGGCTGTCGAACATTGCTTCGCGCATCAGCTCCATTCGCGGGGAGTTGCAGATAGATAGCCGCCCCGGCGGCGGAGGAACACGGGTCTTTATCCGTATCTCGTCGAAATAGCTAATCCGGCGTGCAGTATGGCTGAAGTGAAAACCTATCCGACAGGAGCTCTTCCCGAGGTGTCGCTGCCAACGGCACCGCCGCGCAAGGGGCAGAAGGTGCCGGTGCCCAAGGGGCGGTACAAGGCGCGGGGCGTGGTACTCCATACCCTCAAGTATGGCGAGCGACAGCTGATTATCCACATCTTTACGGCCGAGTACGGCCGTCGCAGCTATATTACCAAACTGAGTCAACGGAACAATCCACGGGGGTTGTTCCAGCCGTTGTTTGTGCTGGAGTTCGATGCTTGGTCGGGTCGGGGCGAGCTGCACCACATCGACCAGCCGTTGCAGGCGGTGCCGTTGGCAGAGTTGCCGTTCGATATTGTGAAGAGCACCATTGCGCTATTTCTGTCGGAGTTGCTCTATCGGCTGATTCAGGAGGGGGAGCCCGACGAAGCGCTTTATCAGTTTGTGGAGCGTTCGATTGTGGCTCTCGACGGGATGGGGGAGGGGGTAGCCAACTTCCACCTCTGGTTCCTGGTGCACCTGACCGAATACATGGGCTATGCTCCGCAGGAGAACTATACGGAGGGCAGTGCGTTGGATTACCGCAACGGGCATTATACGCCGACCCCTCCGGCCCATACGCTGGTGATGCTGGCGCCGGAGGCGGCGCTGTTTCATCGGTTGCGCCATTGTGATTGTGATGCGTTGGGCGAGGTGGGTCTCTCGCGCGAGCAGCGGGTGACGATGCTCGAGCGGCTCACCGACCTCTACGGATACCATACCGATGCCATTTACGGGGTCAATTCGCTGCGCATTCTATCGGAGATTTTCTGACGGACGAGATAAAAACATCGGATATATTCCTGTAAAAAATGCCTGCCTTATGACCATGCAGCTTCGGGACATTATTCTTTATCGGGATAAGCCTTATCATGTTGGGATGTTTACGGACCTTTTGGAACCCTATCTTCGGCCGAGGAAAATCCAGTTTTTCCCTCCCAACTCAGCCTGTTGGCGGGGCTATTATGCTCGGTGGGAGGTGGACCAGACCGATAAACTCTATCTGACCGGGTTAATTGCAGTGGTTAGGCTAAAACCGTACGACCCGCAGGCCAAATATGAAGATGATTTTTTTGGTTTGTGTGAGACGATTGGGCTGGACGACCTGTTTCCGGGTCAAAAAAGAGTTTTTGCCCAGTGGTTCTCAGGTGCAGTGAGGTGTCCGTTTTGTGATGCGGACGGTCGGGTGAAGGAGTTGGAGCTGGTGTTTCAACATGGGGCACTGGTGCATGTGGAAGAGCATGAAGGTAGTGGGGAGATGGTTTTTTCTTTATCCAATAAGGATGTGAATAATAAAGTGTGGCGTTAAAAACGGGCGCGGGGGTCGATGAACATTCCGTTCATCGACCCCCGCGATTGTTTGGGGAGGGGAAGTTGGCCAGTCAGCCAACTTCCCCTAAAATGCGCTACTCGGTGATAATCTCAAACACCTCGGCAGCACCCTCCAGTACCATCTGTTTGGCCCGTTTGGCTACGTTCAACTGCACGAAAGGCGTCTCGATAACCATCTCCGAGAGTACGTTCCCTTTGGCGTCGAGTTGCCGCAATACGGGACGGTCACGCCCCTCGAGTTTCAACAGCAGCGTGTAGCTCACCGTATTGGCCGGGATGCCGAAGGTCAGTGCCCCCGCGTTGTGGAACGAGGTAGCGGGGTTCTGGTCAAAGGCGTAGAGGACATCCTTTTTCAACGAGTCGGCTACCGTGATGTCAAAGCCCAGTTTTTCGAGCCGAACGGGGTTGATGGCCATTTCGCGTACGGCGGCCCAGTTGGTTTTGGGCGAGTCGAGCCGTTTGAGGCGAATGTACCGCGCATCAATCGGGTCGCCGCTCCAGCGGATGATATAGGTTTGGCGCAGGCTGTCGCTCAGCGGGGTCCAGGTTTTGCCGTCGGCCGAGTATTCGAGGATAACGTGGTCGAAGTAGTCCACATCGTCGACGGAGTTACGTCCCTGACGGATGTCAATCTCCTCGACCGGACGGACGCAACCCAGGTCAGCGCCAATCCAACTGTCGGGACGTTGCGGAAGCCCCGACGTGTAGTGCGTGGTAGTGTCGTTGTCGAACATCAGTTTGCCGAGCGGGGTGCTCAGGTTGCGGAACGACCCGATGGCCTTGGCTGCGGCAGGCAGGTGACCCGTAATCTTCGTATAGAAGCCGTCCCGAATATCGTCCATCGTATTTTCGTAGAACGGCTGCAGTTTCATGGTTCCCGATTTGTGGGCATCGTAGGCTTTGCGCTCTTCGTCGCTCATGAGGTTTTCCACGTAGGCCGACCATAGTGCCGCATCGTCATCCCCTTCGTAGAGTTTAATCAGTTCGAGGGCTTTGCGACCGCGGGTACCGAGTTTCCCGAACTCCGTCAGCCACGGGCGCAACTCTTTCAGCAGTTCGGCATTCTCGCATTTGGCCTCCATGATGAGCGGTACGCGTTCGATTTTCTCGAACTCGCTCAGCAGGGCGTCATACTGTTCGGGGGTATAGTCGTCGATGCGGAAGGTCTCGGTCTCCCACGATTCGGCGCGGCGATAACCCGTTTCGGTATCGCACGAGTGGATGGCAAAGGTCCGGTAGGCGTCGAGGGCTTCGGGAGCCAGTTCGACCAGCCCGCGTTCCCAGTTGTCGATGGGATTGTAGTCTCCGATGTTCCAGGTGTAGTCGGCCACACCGTAGAGGGCCAGTTTCGAGGCTTCGCCGTGTTCCATGGGGTTGCTTGCGAAACCGCACACTTCGTTGGCGGTCAGGGTAGTGTCAAGGCCGTAGACCGGACCCTGCATGATGATGTGACGCACGTAGTCCGTCACGGGGTAGTTCCACCAGTAGTAGCCCGGGCGTTGGATGCGGCTGTTGAGCCACTCCATGGTCTCGCGGGTGAGGTCGCTGCAGACGGCGTCGCCCGTCCAGAAGACGGCTACCGACGGGTCGAGCGTCCGTCCGTAAACACTCAGGCTACCCTGCGGTGTGGGGTTGGCCCACAGTTTCGAGTAGTCGGTCGGGCAGACTACCAGCGGAGCCACATCCCCTTTAGCTTGAACGAACTCTTTGGTGAGGCGGTTGAGTAGCTCGATTTGTTTCACGGGATTGGTTCCTTCGCCCGAGATGTCGTCGAAGAAGATGGCGAACGAACGTACGCCCAGGTCATACATCAGTTCGAATTTGTGAACCAGGTTATTGTAGTCCTCCTCGTTCCATTTGATGTCCTTACCGGGGTGGATGGCCCAGACGAAATCGACGCGGTTGCGGTTGCAGGCCTCGACCAGTTCGTGGATGTTGCGGGCCTGGTCTTCGGGATAGGGTTCGCGCCAGTTGGGGCTGCTGTGGTAGGGGTCATCCTTGGGTCCGTAGAGGTAGCTGTTGAGCTTGAAACGGCCGTAGAAGTCGATGAGCGAGAGGCGCACGGCGTGCGACCAAGGGGTGCCGTAGAACCCTTCGACCACGCCGCGCAGCGGCAGGTCGGGATAGTCGTTGATGGTGAGGTAGGGCAGGCGGCTGCTGTCGGCAATGGGACTCTCGGTCAGTTGGCGCAGGGTCTGGATGCCGTAGAAGGCGCCCCGTTCATCATAACCCGTAATGGTGATTCCCTTTTCGCCGATGGTCAGCACATAAGCCCCCGAGAGAGCTTTTACGCCCGCTTTTTCAGCAACCTTCGGTCCGAAGTCGAGCGTCAGCCGCACCCCTTTCTTGGCTGGGGTCAGGAACGGAAGGTCGCCTGCAAAGGCTCCCTGTTTGTCGGTGATGCGGACTCCGCCGCCGAGGTTGAGCCAACCGCTCGTATCGACGGTCAGGGTGTGCGGGGTGGGGTTGATGATGATGCCGCGGTGGTCCAGTTTCTGTCCCGGAACCATCAGGACATCCTGCGATTCCGAACGTTGCGACGAGAGGTCGAATTCGGTCTCCTGGGCCGAGAGGCTTCCGATGCCGAAAACCCCGACGGCCAGGGCAGTCAGCAGTGTACGTGTACGTGCCATGGTGCGTGTGAGTATGGATAAGGGTTGAAAAATGCTGAAAACGGTCAAACGGCCCTGCCGGCCGACAAAGGTGCCACAAGATAGTACTTTAATTCGAGTTTTCCGCCCTCCTGCGGTCGATTTCTCTCCGCTCTTCGCTTTTTCCGGTATCTTCGGAACGGACTTTGCTGCAGAGGGAAACCTTGGGAAAGAAACCCTATCTTTGTGCCTATGAACATAATCGATATTCTGGTATTGGTGGTGCTGGTGTGGTGTGTGTGGAGCGGCTGGCGCAGCGGTATTCTGGTGCAACTCAGCGGCATTGTCGGTATTGTGGTGGGGGCCTGGGTGGCCTACCGCTTCTCGCACGCCATCGGTCGGTGGCTCGACCTCGAAGAACTCCCTGCCGAGGTGCTGTTTGTGGTGGTGCTGGTCGGGGTGATGGTCTGCGTGATTCTCTTGAGTCATCTGGTGACGCGGCTGCTTCGGGCAGGAGGCCTGGCCGGCCCGTTGCGCCTGCTCGGGGCTGCATTTGCCGCGGCCAAAGGGCTGTTGCTGCTGGGACTGGCACTGGTGGCGCTCGAAGCCGTTATCCCCTGGCTCGAACCCAAAAACAGAGCCTCACTCAGCCGGGTGCTGAATGAGGCTCGCAGTTATCAGGTACTGAAGCGTGTCGGAGGGTATGTCTTCCCTTACATCGTGAGCGGCACTCGGGCCGTCACCGAAGAGTTCGAGGCGCTCTATCCCACCACCGACCCTGCCGGCGAAGCGGCTTCGTCGGAGAGCGGCGCCACGATGGATAATTGACCCGTGGGAGATTCGGCCATCAGAATCATCCCTTGTGACTCGATGCCCTTGAGGGTGCGCGGGGCGAGGTTTACCAACACCAGCACCCGTTTGCCGACCATCTCTTCGGGGGTGAAGTATTCGGCAATGCCCGAGACGATGGTGCGGGTGTCGATGCCGGTATCGACGGTCAGTTTCAGCAGTTTCTTGGTTTTGGGTACCGGTTCGGCTGCCACCACGCGCGAGACGCGGATATCCATTTTGGCAAAGTCGTCGAACTGAACGGTGTTCTCTTTGGCCGGTACTGCCGTGGCGTTGGCCGCAGCATTGGCCGCCTTGGTCTCTTCGAGTTTGCGCAGCTGGGCCTCGACGACGCTGTCGTCGATTTTTTCGAACAGCAGCACCGCTTCACCCAACTCGTGCCCCGGGGCGAGCAGCGTCGCACAGCCGATATTGTCCCAATGCGCCTGCGCCGCTTCCAGGTGGAGCATGTTCCGCAGTTTTTCGGCCGTGAAGGGCAGGAACGGTTCGCTGGCAATGGCCAGTGAGGCGGTGATTTGCAGGGCGATGTTCAGGATGGTCGTCACGCGGTCCGGGTCGCTCTTGACTACCTTCCACGGTTCGGTGTCGGCCAGGTATTTGTTTCCCAGGCGGGCCAGGTTCATCATCTCCTTGAGGGCTTCACGGAAACGATAATTCTCGATGTTCTGTTCGATGGCCGCTTTGATGCGGGGCATTTCGTCCAGTGTCTCGCGGTCGTAGTCGGTCAGGCCGCCATTTCCAACGGCAGGCACTTTCCCTGCGAAGTATTTGTGGGTCAGCACCAGCGCGCGATTGACAAAATTCCCGAAAATGGCTACCAGCTCGTTGTTGTTGCGAGCCTGGAAGTCGCGCCACGTGAAGTCGTTGTCCTTGGTTTCGGGGGCGTTGGCGCAAAGCACGTAACGCAGCACATCCTCCTTGCCGGGGAATTCGTCGAGGTATTCGTGGAGCCATACGGCCCAGTTGCGCGAGGTCGATATTTTGTCGTTTTCGAGGTTCAGGAACTCGTTGGCGGGGACGTTTTCGGGGAGGATAAAGTCGCCGTGGGCCTTGAGCATCGAGGGGAAGACGATGCAGTGGAAAACGATGTTGTCTTTTCCGATGAAGTGGACCAGTTTGGTGTCGTTGTCCTGCCAGTAGGGTTTCCAGCCGTCGGGGTTCCCCTTTTCGGCAAAGAGGTCTTTGGTGGCGGAGATGTAACCGATGGGGGCGTCGAACCAGACGTAGAGCACCTTCCCTTCGGCCCCTTCGACGGGTACGGGGATGCCCCAGTCCAGGTCGCGCGACACGGCACGCGGCAGCAGCCCTCCGTCCAACCAGCTCTTGCACTGGCCGTAGACGTTCGATTTCCACACCTCATGCGCTCCGCCGTTGTCGGAGCCGTGCTCCCGCAGTATCCACTCCCGCAGGAACGACTCGTAACGGTCCAGCGGCAGGAACCAGTGTTTGGTCGATTTCAGCACGGGCGTAGCCCCCGTAATGGCCGACTTCGGGTCAATCAGCTCGGTCGGCGAGAGGGTCGAACCGCACTTCTCGCACTGGTCGCCGTAGGCCCCTTCGCTGTGGCACCGCGGACAGGTACCCGTAATGTAGCGGTCGGCCAGAAACTGTTGCGCTTCGGGGTCGTAGTACTGTTCGGTGGTCTGTTCGATGAAGTCGCCCTGGTCGTAGAGCTTGCGGAAGAAATCCGATGCCGTGCGGGCATGGGTCGGGCTGCTCGTGCGCGAGTAGATGTCGAAACTGATGCCGAACCGACGGAAGGCATCCTTGATAATGCCGTGGTATTTGTCCACCACGTCCTGCGGCGTGATGCCCTCTTTTTTGGCTTTGATGGTGATGGGCACGCCGTGTTCGTCGGAACCGCATATCGAAATCACGTCGGCCCCGCGTCCCCGCAGGTAACGGACATAGATGTCCGAAGGGACATACACCCCGGCCAGGTGGCCGATGTGTACGGGTCCGTTGGCGTAGGGCAGGGCGGAGGTGACGAGGTATCTTTTGGGTTGTTTCATGGTTCGGTAAAACTTAATCCTTGCAAAGATAGCGTTTTTCTGCGTTACGGTCAGCGCAAAAGCGGTTCGGTCGGGTGCCCTTTTTCCGAAAAAAGGGCACCCGACCGAACTACGCTCCTCCAAGGCAGGGAGGAGCCCCTTGGTCCTTACCGTTTCGAGAACAACAATAACCCAATGAAAGCGTAGATTCCGAAGAGCAGGACGAAGAGGGTTTGCGGCCACAGGCGCAGGGGGTTGTTGCGCCGCAGGAGGCAGTATGCCGTGGCGAGCAGGGCTCCGAGGAGCAGGGCGCGCGCCGAAAAGTCAAGCAGGCGAGGGTAGACGGCCGTATCGAGGGTGGAGGTGAACTCCAGTCGGAAGGGGAAAACCCAGCGTGCGGCGCGGTCGAGCGCAGAGGGAGCCGGGGCGGGGTAGTGCCATTCGGCCAGTCGTGAGAAGTCTCGGCTGTCGATAGCGTAGTAGTGTTCAGCGCCGTCGGCCGCTGCCACCCGCAGCGTCCAGTCGAGCGGGTTGCCCACAATCAGCAGCCCCTCCTGCCGCAGGTCCACGGGGGGTATCTCGACGGGGTGCAGCGCGTAGTCTTCGGTGGTGAGGACGTAGAGCTGTCCCGCGGTGTCGGTCAGCAGGGCGTAGTATTGCCGCCCGCGAAACTCCGTCACGTGGATGTGAGCCACCTCCAGCCCTTCGGGCAGGGGCACGGCGCGCACATAGGGGCGGCCGACGGTCTGTTTCAGGTGGAAGAGCCCTCCCGTGCGGTCGGTCAGGAAGAACCCCTCGTCATACTCCTTGCGGGTGGTGGGATTCCCGGCAATCACCCGGGCAGGGAATTCAAACCCCTTGCGGCGCATCATCTCGGTGAAGGCGGCACTCTTTTCGGTGTCGACCGCATTGGTGGCGCAGTCGATGAAGGTGATTCCGCGGTCGTCGATGCGGAAGACATCGCTCGGGGTCTCCAAATCGACCCGACCGGACATTGACTCCAACATCGGGTAGATGCCTGCCCCCGTGGTGTTGAGGTCGCGCGGCGAGGAGCGGAACATGAAACTGCCGCTCTGTGCCATGCGCGGGGTGACGGCCACCCCGCGTACGCTGTCCGGAAAGCGGTTGTCGGCCACCAGTTGGCGGTAGTAGAAGAAGGGCAACAGCGAGTCGAACTCCCGTTCGGTGAAGGTAGCCCCTGCGGCATCGTGGTAGGTCGGGCCGTTTTCCGAACTTTCGAGCCATACGAAACGGCCGCTGACGGAGCTGTACAGGGTGAAGGGCGTGCGCGGGGCGGCACCTCCCAGAAAACCGTAGGCCCACGGCAGGACCCAGGCCAACAGGGCTGTGACGCAGAAAAAGAGAAGGATTTTGCTGATTCGTATCATGAGCGTATGGGGGTGTCAAGGTGTGTGGGTTTAGTCCTGTTCGCCGGTTTTGAAGCGGTAGACCGAGAGGAGGCTGAGCAGGCTCAGCAGCAGGGTGAAGAGGGTCAGTCCCGGCAGGAAGGCGTTGTAGGCTTCGGGAGCCGGAGCGAGGAAGTAGATTCGGAGCACTCCGGCGGCCACCAGCAGGTTGAGGATGCGTCGTTTCCAGGCGGGTTCGAGGCATACCCAGGCCGTGAGGAAGTAGGCGGCCCACCCGGCGAGGTACCAGGGCAGTGCGGTGAGCAGGACGCGTTGGGTGAGTTCCCGTGCGACGGCTGTTTCGAAGCGCAGGGTCACCAGACCGAGGCTGACACCGTAGAGTGCGCAGAGGGTCACCGTGCCGTAGAGCAGCATGGCGGCCACCATGCGGTAGTGGGGGTAGGGGAGGTGGAGGGTGAGTTTGAGGCGGCTTTGCTGCATCTCGGGTACGTATTGGAAGATGCCGAGCAGCAGTCCTGTCAGCAGCGGCAGAAAGGTCAGCAGGTCGATGAAGACCGCATCGCGTTCGAGCATCACGGCCCAGAGGTGGACAGCCCCTTTGAACTCGATGACCCGGCTCACGTTGAGCAGGCAGTAGGCCGTAAAGGCGGTCATCAGCACGAGGGCCAGGAGCAGGTACCAGCGGGTTTTAATCCACTCCTTGTAACATATCGCTTTTCCCATAGTTTTGTGTCGGAGGTAGTCTGAAATATTAGGATGGAGGGTGGTATGGGGGTTAATATTTTCCCGTCAGGCCGATAAAGGCATCTTCGAGCCCCACGCGATGGCTTTCGAGCGCGGTGTAGGGTACGTGCTGTTCATCGAGGATGCGCCGCACGTCACTTTCGCCGAGGAACGAGAAGAGTTCGCCTTGGGAGCCGATGGCCGAGGGGTGGTAGAGCCGCTCATCGCGGGGCAGCGGGCCGTCAGCCGTCAGGGTGAAGGTGTACTGTCGCAGCTCTTCGAGCAGTTTGCCCACGGGCTGTTGGAGCAGGATGCGGCCGTAGTCCATCATGATGCAGTCGTCGATAAGCCGCTCCATGTCCTGAATGATGTGCGAGGTGAGGAAGACGGTTTTCGCTTCGGCTTTGGCGTATTCGCGCAGGTAGTCGATGAAGAGCCGACGGTAGCCGGGGTCGAGCCCCAGTGAAAAGTCATCCAGTACCAGCAGGTCGGGGTTCTGGGCGAGAATCAGCCCGAGTGCCACCTGCGACCGCTGGCCGCACGACATGCGGGCAATGCGCTGTCCGGGTGCCACGCGCAGCTTCTCCATCAACTGGTAGTAGGCGTCACGGTTCCAGCGCGGGTAGAACGGCGCATAGAACTTTTCGATTTGGGTGATGCTCATGAAGGAGTATTGGATATGCCCTTCGATAAGCAGGCCGATGTTTTGGCGTGTGCGGGGGTTCATCCGCTGGACATCCTCGCCGAAGATACGGCAGACACCCGAACGGGGCTTGAGATAACCGCTCAGGATGTTGATGGTGGTGGTTTTTCCGGTTCCGTTTTTGCCGAGCAGCCCGAGGATGCGTCCGCGGGGGACGTCGAAGCTCAGGTTTTCGTATATCAGCCGTTTCCCGTAGTAGTGGGTGAGGTTGCGGCACTCGATGATGGGTTCGGTCATGGGTGTGAGAGGTGTTTATGGGGCGGTGTCAGCGGCAGTCAGATGCCATGCGGCGCCCTAAAAGAAGAACAGAAAGGCGAGCGGGAAGAGCAGTCCGGCGAGGAGTTCCACGCCGCCCCAGCCCAGAAAGCCTTTGCGGCCCTTCATCATGGTGAATCCGGTGATGGTGATGATTATCAGGGCGATGCAAAAGATGTCGGAAAAGGTGGTCCACCAGCGGCCGGGGTTGTAGTGCAGTCGGCTGACGGCGCCGAAGAAGGGACGGCGCTTGAAGGCTTCGTATTCGGCCTTGCCGGTGGTGAGGTCGGCCACGACGCTCGACCCGCCCTTGAGAAAGACTTTGACCGTGTGGGGTTGCGGGAAGTAGTGCTTGGTGTAGGCATTCTCTTCGTCCACGGGTCGCAGCAGGTGTTCGCGGACCCACGCTTCGGTGATGCCGTTGCGCGTGGGAATGGGACCCGTGACCGCAAAGGTGTGGCGGCTGATGTCGTAGTTGGGGTTGAAGGTGGCCTTGTGGTTGAGGGCAATGCCCGAGATTGCGTAAATCAGGATGACGCCCGCAAAGAAGAACGACAGGTCGCGGTGAAGGCGTCGGCTCACTTTGCGCAGGCCTGTCATGAACGATGATGGCATGGCGGTGAAGGGATGTTGTGTGGGGGCGGGGTGAGGCGGAGAAAGGGAAGACGATACGTTATCACTTCCCTCACTCCCTTTCCATGCCCGTCACTGAAAAAAAGTCTCTGAAAAACTATTCCTGAATGGTGTACGACTCGCCGTCGATGTAATAGAACGAGAGGTAATCCTTGCCCTCTTTGGCTTTGCGGTCGGCGATGCGCTGGCGGAAGGCCGCAATACGGTCGGCAGTTGAGACGGCTCCCGTAGCCTCGCCGCGGGCCTTCTGTTCCGATTCGCAGCCGGCTCCGCTGTCGCCGTGGCTCTCTGCGGTTTGGCTCTTCACCTGCTCTTCCCAACGGGTGAGGTAGGCTTCGTCGATACGTTGTTCGCGCAGGGTGCCGCGGATGGTGACAATGGCATTGACAACGGCCTGCGGGAAGCTGCCGATGGCTTTTCCGGCTTCGACACGGATGGTACGGGTGTCGTCGCTCCCCATGAGGAAGATTTTGCCGCCGCCGTGCGAGCAGATGTGGGTGCAGATGCCTTCGACGGTGATGGAGGTATCGACGAGTGTTTCAGCCGCGGAGAGCAGCGAGTCTACGTCCATGACCCGGGCTGCGGAGGCTTCGGCGGTTGTGGTGGCGTTGTTGGAGGAGGTGTTGGAGCCGCAGGCGGCCAGGGTGAGGGCTCCGAAGAGGGCGAGGGAGCCGAGGAGTGTTTTTTTCATGGGTTGTGAAGTATTGTTGAACGGGTGCAAAGGTATGGGGGCGGCGTGGGGTGCGGAATCCCCAAAAGTGGGGAAAAGCGGAGCGGGGCATCCCCGTTTTTGGGTAGGAGGAGGTGTCCAATAATTAGACACCGGGTGTCTAATTATTGGACACCCGGGCAGGATAAGTTTTTCTGTAATGTACTGATAAATATGCACTTGCGATTTGTGGCACGCTCTTTGGACGGAATCAATCCACATGAAAAAACCGAACTTACCGTGATGAAAAGAGTGAAATTTCTTTGTGCTGCGTGGCTGGCGCTGCTGACGCTGACGGCTCGTCCGCAGGAGACGGCCACGGTCGGCATTGCGGCTCCCGTCGTGGACCGGCGGGTCGAACTGATGACCATCGTTGCCCGACTGGCCGATTTCCCGGAGTATCAATCCTCTTTGGTGCGAGCCTATACCGACAGCCTCGATGCCTGGTTTGCCCCATACCGTAACCATGCTGCCGTGGCCTCTTTGCGCGAATTGAGGGAGCAGCGCGGGGTGGCCTACGATGCGGTGCCGATTATGGGAGTCTATCTGAGCGAACCTCCCCGCCTGCGGGCGCGGTTTCCGCTGACAGCCACCCAACCTGACGAGCGGTGGGATGTAAAATCCGGCAAGAAATTCATCCGCCTGCTGCGCCGTTTTTATCGCGACACCCGCTGTGAGGCCTTCTTTGAGCGTCAGGACACTCTGTTCGCCACTGTGGAGCGTAGCTTTCAACCGGTTTTTTCGGAGATAGACATGGCGTGGTTCGGACGTTTCTTCGGCGTTCAGCATCCCGACGGGATGATTCCCATTATCGGGATGGGGTTCGGAGGCGGAAACTACGGTGGACGGATTCTCTATCCCGACTCGACGGCCGACAACTATGCCTTTATGGGGAGCTGGTCGCTCTGGGAGGGGCAGCCGATGTTCGATGCGGAGCTGTTCAAACAGACGATTGTCCACGAGTTCTGCCACTCGTTCGTCAATCCGACGCTTGAGCACGATACGTTGGCGTTATGTGCGGCCGAGGGACTCTATCGGGCTGAGGCCGAACGCATGGACCGTCAGGCCTATACCGATGGCAGGTCGGTGTTGTTCGAGACCTTTGTGCGGGCAGCCGTCATCTGTTATCTGAGGGAACACGCGACTCGGGTCGCTGCGGAGAATGAGTTGTGGGCGCAGATAGACCTGGGTTTTGTCTGGATGCCCGAGGCGGTGGCGCTGCTCGAAGCGTATGCCGCCCGTCGGGACCGCTATCCCGATTTTGCGGCCTTTGTGCCCCGCGTGCGGAGCTGGTGTCAGGAGACGGTCGGCAGCATGGAGACCCTCCATGCGCGTCGTGCGGCCGAACGCGAGGTGCGGCGAGAGCAGGCGTTGAAGGTGGTGGCGGTCGAACCTTTCGGCAACGGAGCGCAGGAGGTAGACCCCGCGCTGACCGAACTGACGATTCGTTTCGACCGTCCGCTCGCGGGGCGCGGCTATGCCTTCAACTCCCATCCCGATTCGGAAGAGGGGTTGCCCGTGTACGGCAGGGCACGTTATTCCGAGGACAAACGGGCGGTCACGGTGTCGGTTCGGTTGAAACCGGGTCGGACCTATCGGTTTTGGGTGCTGAAAGATTTGAGTTTTGTCGGAGCCGACGGTGTCCGTATGTATGAAGATTACCTCGTCACGTTCCGCACCCGCGACAAGTAGTCCCGCTTCGGGACTCTTGGCGGCGTGATAGTTGCGGATTGGTTCGGGCCTCCCTAAAAATGGGGAGGCCCGAACGCCTTTTTCCTCACTTGTGGCGATTGTCCTCCCGCAGGGGGGCCGATACCTTTGCAGCGTCATTCTTACCCCGCGATGCGAACGCTGCTCCATATCCTGTTGCTGCTGTCGGTGGCGCTGCCGAGTGCCGTCGGCGCCGTGCTGCGAGGCACGGTGGCCGACATCGCCACGGGGAAACCCCAGGACTACGCCCTGGTGCAACTCTTCGCTGCAGGGGACAGCACGCCCCGCGGTGCCGTGACCGATTCCCGCGGGGCTTTCGTCTTCTCGGGGCTCCAACCCGGTGCCTATCGGGTGAAGGTGCTTTTCGTGGGGTACGAGGCGTGGGAACGCACGCTTCACATCGCGGGCGACACGACGCTGCGCATCGGACTGGTGACTCGCCCGCTGACCACGCAGGAGGTGGTCGTGACGGCTCAGGAGTCGCGAGGCGCCACCAGCGCCTCGCGCATCGACCGTCAGGCCATGGAACACCTCCAGCCCTCCAGCTTCGCCGACCTGCTGTCGCTGCTGCCCGGAGGCATGGCCTCCACGCCCCAGCTCGGCACGCCGAACCTCATCCGGCTGCGCGAGGCGGGCAACAGCAGCGATGATTACGACATCTCGTCGCTCGGCACGGCCTTTACGGTGGATGGGGTACCCCTCAGCACGGATGCCAATCTGCAGGCGGTGCCCGGGTCGAGCAGCGACAACTCACTGGTCTCTCGGGGGCTTGACATGCGGGCGATTCCGACCGACAACATCGAGTCGGTCGAAATCGTGCGGGGGATTCCTTCGGTCGAATACGGCGACCTCACCAGCGGGCTGGTCAATATCCGCCGCCGTGCCACCGCCACCCCCTTCGAAGCGCGCGTCAAAGCCGACGAATACGGTAAACTGGTCTCCCTCGGCAAGGGGATAGCCCTGCGGGGCGAAGATAAGGTGCTGAACATCGACGGTGACTACCTGACGGCCCGCAACGACCCCCGCAACACGCTGGCCAACTACCGCCGCATCACGGGGTCGCTGCGCTACAACAGCCGTGAGACCACGGAACGTGCCGTGCGGCGGTGGCGCCTGAGCCTCGATTACAGCGCCTCGATAGACAGCGAAAAAACCGATGCCGATGCCTCGATGGCGGGCGACCGTTTCAAATCCTCCTACAATCGGGTGGCGCTGGCCTCGGCCTGGAACTGGACCTTTCTGCGGGGCGGGGCGGTGAAGTCGCTCGACGTGACCGCTTCGCTGGCTCAGGAATTCAGCCGCATGGAGCAGACCAAACAGGTCTATCTCAATCGTGCCGTTCCGCTCCCCGTGGGCATGACCAACGGACAGGAGTACGATGCGGAGTTGCTGCCTTACAAATATACGGCCGATGTGGCGGTGGACGGCAAGCCGATGAATGCCTTCATTAAGGCGGTACTGGGGCTGGGCGGAACGACCGGTGGCTTGAAACACAGCGGTAAGGTGGGGCTGGACTGGAAGTACGACAAAAACTGGGGAGCGGGCCAAATCTATGACATCACCCGCCCGCTGAATCCGACCAATACGAATCGTCCTCGTCCGTTCTACGACATTCCGGCCGGTACGGAGCTGTCGCTCTTTGCCGAGGATGCCCTGCGTTTCGAGGCGGGCCGTCACCGTTTTGTGGTGACGGCCGGCCTGCGGGCGATGATGCCGCTCAACATTGCCCGCGACTACCAGATGCACGGCAAGGTCTATCTCGACCCGCGGCTCAACGTGCAGTGGCGGCTGCCGAGTGTGGGAGAGGGAGCTGCGCGGTGGGATTTTGAGGTGGCCGCAGGTATCGGACAACACACCAAGACACCCACCCTCGACCAACTCTATCCCGACCCCCTCTATGCCGACCTCGTGCAGCTCAATTACTACCCCACGAACCCCGACCTGCGGCGCATCAACGTGCTGACCTACGTCTGGGACAATATCAATTTTGACCTTCGCCCGGCCCGCAACCTGAAGTGGGAGGTGCGGTTCGGGGCATCGCACAGGGGAGCGAACTTTTCGGTCACCTATTTCCAGGAGCGGATGCGCGACGGCTTCCGTACCATGACCTATTACAAGGCGTTGCCCTATAAAAAATACGATGCAAGCAGCCTTGACCCCTCGACCCTGACGGCTCCGCCCGACCTCTCGACGCTGCCCTACACCTGGGATACACTGCTCAATACTTACGGCCGTTGGGCCAACGGCACCCGCATCGACAAACAGGGGGTGGAGTTTCAGTTCTCGACCTCGCGCATCGAGTCGATACGCACACGCATCACGGTCAACGGGGCGTGGTTTCGCACCACCTACAGCAACAGTGCCCCCATCTACCGCTCGTCTACCATCAATCTGGGAGGCGACCCGCTCAAATATGTGGGGCTGTATGACTGGGAAGACGGGTCGGTGCGCCAGCAGTTCAACACCAATGTCACGTTTGACACCCACATTGAACGGTTGGGGCTGACCTTCTCGACGACCTTCCAGTGTCTGTGGTTCACGAGCAGTGCGCCGCTCTGGAACGACGGGGTTCCGGTGGCGTGGGTCGATGCGGCCGGCAACGAGCACCCCTTTACGGAGGCCGACAAAACTGATACGCAGCTGCAGTGGCTTGTCCAAAAATATGCCGACGGCTATTTCGACCGCTCGACGGTGCCCTTCAGCATGGATGTGAACCTGAAAGCCACGAAACATTTTGGCCGCTGGGCACGGCTGGCCATGTATGTCAATCGCCTCTTCAGTGCATATCCGGACTACTATCGGAATGGGGTGCTGGTGCGCCGCTCGGCCTCGCCCTACTTCGGCATGGAACTCACCTTCACCTTTTAATCTGTTTAATCCCTAAAAAACATACCCACCATGAAACAACTGAAACGTTTTGCACTGCTTTGTGCTGCTGCACTGACCGTAGTCGCCTGCTCGGACAACACGCCGAAACAGGTCTCCCTCGGAACGGAAACCATCGAACTGACCGCTCCGGCCAACTTTTCGTCGATGACCGTGACCGGCGGCCGCTACACCTTTACCAATGTGACTACCGGAGTGGAGACCGTGCTGGAGTATCCGCTCTCGGCCGGTGCCTCAGTTGCGGAAGGGCTTTACAACGTGAAATTTGAGGGTGAAGCCGACTGTGTGGTCGATTTGACCAAAGCGGATGCCGAAACTTCGACCACCCTCACGGTGAAAATGCAGGGTGTTCAAAACAATGTGGTGGTCAAGGCTGACGGAAGTTTCCGCCTGACCCTGGCCTTGTCGGTCGTTCCCGAGTCGAGCAACGACTTTGTGATTTCGGAGATTTACTACGTCGGTTCGGCCTATGCCGCCGATGCCAGTGGCAAACAGAAACAATACAACGGTGATGCCTACATCAAAATCACCAACAACTCCGATACGGTGCTCTATGCCGACGGACTGGCCTTTGTGGAGTCGGAGTTTACGACCTCGACCAAAAACGACTATACGCCGATGGTGCGGGATTCGGCCATTACCGTTGATGCGCTGTTTGTGATTCCGGGTACCGGCAAACAATATCCGGTGCAACCCGGTGAGTCCATTGTCTTGTGCGACAACGCCCAGAACCACAAGGAGGCTGATGCGAGCTTTATGGACCTGAGCGGAGCGGATTTCGAGTGGTTCACCAACTCGACCAATGCCAACTATCCCGACATCGATAACCCAGCAGTGCCAAACCTGGAGGTGTACTATTGCTACACGGCGACGATTTTCGTACTGAACAAGCAGGGAACGAAAGCCTATGCGCTGGTTCGTATGCCGCAGGGGCTGACCAAAGAGCAATATCTGAACGAATACACCTACACGGCTTACTATACGAATGTGCTCGGGAAACCGACTACTCCCAAAACCTACTACAAGATTCCGAACGAGTGGGTTGTGGATGCCGTGGAGATGCGGGGCTACAAGTATGAGTTTGCATGGCCTGTTTTCGACCCGTCGCTCGACATCAGTTACACCTATTGCGGAGACCTGACTTCGGGTACTATCGAATATGGTATGGCTGTACGTCGCAAGGTGGCATCCACGACGGCTGACGGGCGGCAGGTGCTGCAGGATACGAATAACTCGGCCGAGGATTTCGAGCGCAACGTGGTTCCCTCGATGCGGTAGATATTGTTTTTGTGGCTCTCATAGGACTTCCTTTCCCTTCGTTGGCTGGGTGTTGCGGGCTGCGCGAATCGGCAGAGGATGAAATACAGTCGGGTTCCGCTCAGCACTCGAGCCGATTCATGTCAGGCCACAAAGCATTCTCAGGTCGAAGCTGGCGGGGAATGCTCCGGAAGGAGCAGGCCTCCGCTGGGGGCGGCTTCGGCCTGCACGACTGCTTGCGCAGTCGGAATGCAATTCGGCACATGTGTTGATGCTTGTCCGAGAAAATGCGAATGGCTAGCCATTCGTGTCAGGCCGGAGCCATGGGGCTGCGGAGGCCTGCGCTATTTCACGCGCCCTCCACTGGCTCCGTCCTGATAACTTTGTAAGATTCGGTTTTGTAAAAACCGCCGACCTGTGCGCCTAGCGGCTTTGCCGTTCGGGGGATGGGCGCAAGGTCGAGAAAGGCGTAGCCTAATTGTTTGAAGAGCAGCGTGCGACTTCGTCAGAAGTCGTTGCGGTTCGCAGCCGCGGGGATGCGGAGAACCGCAAGAATGCGCTACCGCACATTGTTTGCATTTCTCCGCCGGCTGCGCCCCGAGGTCGAAAGCATCTGCAGACGGCATTGCGTTGGGCCGAAGCCAGTGGGGAGTGGGCGCCGACCGAAAGAGGCGGGAATGATTGTCCGAGTAGCTACGGTTTCAACAGAAACCGTCAGCTCTCATCCACCCCCGGGCGGAGGGCTGAAAGAGACCCGCCTCCGGCGTGTTCTTTCCTCCCTTCGCCGGCTGCGGGTATTGCTCGGTACACGAAATGACCTGTACTTGAAAGAAGCGACCACACACCCAAAGAGAGCGGGCAGTTAGTATACATGGAGTGAACATAGATTTTGAACAGTGGTATGAATCCGATGTTAAAGACAAAACGAAAGAGTGGTGTGCGGATGCTTTGTCTGGTGTTGTTGCTGGGCGGAGTCAGTGAGTCGCTGCGGGCTGAGCCCGTCGGCGACTCACTGACGCTGTTTCAGCGGGAGATGCTCCGGGCATCTCCCGCTGAACAGCGCCCGGCGGCAGGATTCATGAATCCTGCCGCCGAGGCCTTCCGCCAGAGCTTCTCGCTCTCCGAGTTGGCGGTCGGGTATGCCGACAGCCGACGAGGTGAGGCGGCCCTGGCGCAGGAGGGAACGGGAGCGAACGGGTTTGGTTTCGAGGCTTGTTCGTTTATCCGTACCAGTGAGCGGGGACGGGCGTTCGGTACGGCCGGATATACCTATGGGACACGTCGCGATGTGCGGTGGAGCGAAACGTCCGATTTCGCACTGCTCTATCCGTACGTGACGGCCGATTCGGTCGGGGGAAGTTTGACTGCCGAGTGTTATCGTTTTTCGGGAGGGTATGCTCATACCACTGGGACTTGGACATGGGGGGCCGTGCTGGACTATCGGGCATTGCTGGAGTATCGTGAGGTGGACCCCAGGCCGCGTAATGTGGTCTCCGATTTGCAGGGCTCTGTGGCCGCAGCACGGCGGGTGGGGAACGAATATGCGTTGTCACTGGCGGCTCGGGGTAGAAAGTATGGACAGCGGGGGGATGTTGCCTTTTATAATGAGATGTATCAGGCGGCCATTTATCACATGACAGGTCTGGGGATGGATTACGTGCGGTTTGCGGGGGTGCAGACGGGGAGTTATTATGCGGGTTGGGGTGCAGGGGGAACTGTGGAGTTGTTTCCGACCGCGAAGCAGGGTTTTTCGGCTGCCGTGGGGTATGACTACTTCACGTTTCGGAAAGAGATAACCGGACTGAACAACCTCCCGCTGGTGACGGTGGCAGACCATGCGGTGCGGGGTGTTGCGGGATACCGGGGGCGTTCGGCGGGATTGGCCTGGGGAGTGACGGCCCGGGGCGAGTTGCGCCGACGGAGCGGTACGGAACACATTTTTGGCGACCCTGTGGGGAATGTCTATCCCGAGATAACCACGAGCGAAGGGTACGCTTCGCAGGTAGTGGGTGGAACGGTGTCGGGGGTGGTGGGCAATGTGCCGACGGCCCCGTTGGTCTGGTGGGTCGAGCCCG
>NBJMC04203__coassemble_366_pt1 | contig 28698 bp, 29 predicted proteins | sample NBJMC04203__metabat2_high_PE_019 | metagenome-assembled genome bin NBJMC04203 | reverse complement strand
CATCCATGACCTGCGTACCGACAAACGCATCGACTTTGTTGGCGGGATTCGGGGGCTGGGCGAGTTGCAGCAACGGGTGGACAGCGGAGAAATGGCCGTAGCCTTTGCCCTCTATCCGGTCTCGATGAAGCAACTTATCGACATTGCCGATACGGGGAACATTATGCCACCGAAAACCACATGGTTTGAACCCAAGTTGCGGTCGGGGCTGGTGATTCACTCGCTCGACGATTAGCGATTGAACATCGGAAAAACTGAATTTTCAAAAAAAAGAGTAACAGTATGTTACTCTTTTTTTTTACCCCCTGAACACCGTACGAATAATTCAAAAAAGTTTCTCCGACCCACCCAACCTTACTACCTTCGTGCGTTGCATTGTGCACCAATCCAAACCTACCTATGGCAACAATTCAAGGGAAAATCGTTGTGGACACCGAACGCTGCAAAGGCTGCGGCGTCTGCATCGAAGCTTGCCCGACGCAAACCATCAGCCTCCATTCACAAGTCAATTCCAAAGGCTATAACTACTGCTATATGTCCGCCCCACAAGCCTGCATCGGCTGCGCCAGCTGCGCCGTGGTGTGCCCCGACAGTTGTATCGTCGTCTACAGAACGAAAAAAACAGAGTAATGGAAGATATCAAACTGATGAAAGGGAACGAAGTGCTGGCCCACGCCGCCATCCGCTGCGGCGCCGACGCCTACTTCGGTTACCCCATCACCCCACAATCGGAAGTGCTCGAAACCCTCTCCGAACTGCGCCCGTGGGAAACAACCGGCATGGTCGTCCTGCAGTCGGAAAGCGAACTCGCATCCATCAACATGGTCTACGGCGGTGCCTCGGTCGGCAAACGCGTCATGACCTCTACCTCCAGCCCCGGTCTCTCGCTCATGTGCGAAGGCCTCTCCTACCTGGCCGGTGCCGAACTGCCCTGCGTGGTGATTGACGTCTCGCGCGGTGGCCCCGGACTCGGTACCATACAGGCCTCACAGGCCGACTACTTCCAGGTGGTCAAAGGCGGGGGGCACGGTGACTACCGCATGCCGGTGCTCGCTCCGAACTCCGTACAGGAGATGAACGACTTTGTTGAACTGGCGTTCGATTTGGCGTTCAAATACCTGAACCCCGTCATGATACTGGCCGACGGCGTTATCGGACAGATGATGGAGAAGGTGAAACTCAGCCCGCAAAAGCCGCGTCGCACCGAAGAACAAATCCGTCAGGAGTGTCCGTGGGCAGCCATCGGCAAAGGGTCGCGCAAACAGCGTAACATCATCACCTCGTGTTACATCGACCCCGAAACCATGGAGAACCACAACCATAAACTCCAGGAAAAATACGACCGCATGGAACGTGACGAGGTGCGCGTCGAAGAGATGGAGACGGCCGATGCGGAATACATTTTGGTGGCCTATGGCGCCTCGTCGCGTATCTGCGCCAAGGTGGTGGAAGATGCCCGTCGCGACGGCTTGAAAGTGGGACTTATCCGTCCCATTACGCTCTTCCCGTTCCCGACCGCTGCCATTCGCCAGGCGGCACAACATGCCAAAGGATTCCTCTCGGTGGAACTGAGCATGGGACAAATGATTGAAGATGTACAACTGGCCGTGGGGAATGCTTCGATTCCGGTACGACACTTTGGCCGCACCGGCGGGATTATCCACTCCCCGCGCGAGGTGTACGACGCACTCAAACAATTCATGACCCAAACCCAAGGACGCTAACACTATGGCAGATACACCTATATTCGAAGTGGCCGAAACGGATGCCAACCGCGTGTACGAACGGCCACGCCTACTGCTGGACACCACCATGCACTACTGTCCGGGGTGTTCGCACGGCACTGTTCACAAACTGGTGGCTGAGGTCATTGACGAACTCGGCGCCGAAGACAAAGCCATCGGGATTACCCCTGTGGGCTGCGCCGCTTTTCTCTACAACTACATCGACATCGACTGGATTCAAGCCTCACACGGCCGGGCGCCGTCGGTGGCAACCGCAGCCAAACGGCTCTGCCCCGACAAACTGGTCTTTACCTATCAGGGCGACGGCGACCTGGCGGCCATCGGAACGGCCGAAGCCATCCACGCTGCAAACCGCGGGGACAACATTGCGATTATCTTCATCAACAACGCCATCTACGGGATGACCGGCGGGCAGATGGCTCCGACCACACTGCTCGGCATGAAAACCGCTACCACCCCCATGGGACGCGATGCCGCCCTGAACGGATACCCGTTCAAAGTGGCCGATATGCTGACCCTACTGGACGGGGTGACCTATGTGACCCGTCAGAGCGTCAATACGGCCGCCAACGTGCGCAAGGCCAAAAAGGCCATCCGCAAAGCCTTTGAAAACTCGCTCCATAACCGCGGTTTCTCGTTTGTGGAGATTGTGGCCACCTGCAACTCGGGGTGGAAAATGTCGCCCGTGGCAGCCAATCAGTGGATGGAAGAACACATGCACGCCACCTATCCGCTGGGTGACCTGAAAGACCTCACGACAACGGAACATTAATCGGAACAGAGACTCATCATGAAAGAAGAGATTATCATAGCCGGTTTCGGCGGACAAGGGGTGCTGTCGATGGGCAAGATTTTGGCCTATTCGGGGGTGATGCAGGGCGAGGAGGTGAGTTGGATACCTTCGTACGGTCCCGAGATGCGGGGCGGGACGGCCAACGTAACCGTTATTCTGAGCGACCGCAAGATTAGTTCGCCGGTGCTTCAGGAGTTCGACACGGGCATTGTGCTGAACCAGCAGTCGTTGGACAAGTTCGAGGATGCGATTAAGCCTGGGGGAACACTGCTGTACGACCCGAACGGGATTACCCATCCGCCGCATCGTACCGATTTGGCCATCTACACCATCGACGCAGCCGTCGAAGCCGCACGAAGCGGCAATGCCAAGGTGTTTAATATGCTGGTACTCGGGGCATTCCTGAAAATTAAGCCGCTGGTGACCATCGAAAATGTCATCGAAGGGCTGAAACACTCGCTCCCGGAACGGGCGCACAAACTGATTCCGGCCAATGAGGCAGCTCTGCGCAAAGGGATGGAACTGGTCAAACGGGTGAACGGGTAGGGGAGCCTGACGGTTCCTATTAGGGATGGTTATTATCATTAGTATGATAAGCATGATGCAACCATAGCCGTGCCCGTTTCCACATTCAATACAATCGGGGACAAAACGTACCATACGTTTTGTCCCCGATTGCTATACATAGGTCATCTGCCCCCTACCACACAAAAATCGAACGGAACGCCTCCGCCACCTCGCCGAACACAAACCTCCAACGGGTCGCAATGCCGATAAGCAGCGCCACAATCAGTACATACATCAGTTTTTCGTTGGTGGTCTGATTTTTCCACCAGAGTTTCAAACGGTTCATAACAGCAACAGATAGAACAACAACAAACTCCTCGTGGTCCTCTTACGCAAAGGCGACAATCCCGACGGCCATGACCGCCATCCCGACAATCAGCCCCCAGATAGCCACATGGTGTTCTCCATACTCATGTGCGGCGGGCAGGAGTTCATCGAGCGAGATATAGACCATAATCCCGGCAATCACCGCAAAGACATAGCCCAGCATGGCAGGAGTAAGGAAAGGAGCCAGAATCAGATAGCCCACCAGCGCCCCCACAGGTTCAGCCAGCCCCGAGAGGAAGGAGAATTTGAAGGCTTTTTTGCGGTTCCCCGTGGCGTAGTAGACCGGCACGGAGACCGCAATCCCCTCCGGTATGTTGTGAATGGCGATGGCCACGGCAATGGCTGCCCCCATCTGCACATCCTGCAGCGAGGCCATAAAGGTGGCAATCCCCTCGGGAAAGTTGTGGATACCGATAACCAGGGCGGTCATCAGCCCGGTTCGCATCATGTGTTTGGCGTGGAGCGGTTTACCTCCAGGCGAGGTGGGCACCGTCACCTGCATGCTCTCGACACTGCGTATCTCGTGGGGGTTTTCGACCGACGGCACCAGTTTGTCAATCAGGGCAATAAAGAGAATCCCTCCGAAAAAGGCGATGGCCGTGGCCACCTGTCCGCCCCGCAACCCGTAATCTTCGCTGAGGATACGCACCGACTCGGGGAACAAGTCCACGAACGAGATATAAATCATCACTCCGGCCGAGAACCCGAGCGAGAAGGAGAGAAACTTCCGATTGGTTCGTTTGGCCATCAGGGCGATAAGGCTTCCCACCCCGGTAGCCAGCCCGGCCACGAGGGTCAACAGGAAAGCATATAGGACATTTTGCTCCATCATAGTGTCAGAAACAGAATACCACGCAAATAGTAAAAAACCGCCATGCGTTATGCCGCATGACGGTTTCAAAGATAGTGAATTTCGCGTAAAGCCTTTCTTATCGCCCGAGCCGCTGAACGGTCAATCACCCCGAGGACAAAAAGGCAAAATAAAGAGACTAACCCACGCGGTTTTTAAACTTCACTTCGGCCAGTTCCTTATTGGCCTGAGCGATTTTATCGGCCAGTTCGGCTTTGAAGCGGAGCATTTTTTCGTGGATTTCGGGTTCGCCGGTCGCGATAATCTGCATGGCAAGGATAGCGGCGTTCTTGGCCCCGTCGAGCGCCACCGTAGCCACAGGAATCCCCGAAGGCATCTGGAGAATCGAGAGGATGCTGTCCCAACCGTCAATCGAGTTCGACGACTTGATGGGCACCCCGACCACAGGCAGCGGCGTCAGGGCGGCAATCACCCCCGGCAGGTGAGCAGCACCACCCGCACCGGCAATAATCACCTTCACTCCGCGCGTGTGGGCCTTCTTGGCGAAATCCAGCACCAGGTCGGGCGTACGGTGAGCCGACAGGGCGTTGATTTCGAACGGAATATTCATCTCATCGAGAAATTTGGCCGCCTCGGACATGATTTTCAGGTCCGACGTACTGCCCATGATAATCGAAACTTTCGGTTGCATACGGAATAGGGTATTTTGTTTAACTTTGCGAAGGTATAAACTTTTCGGCAAACACACCCTATCTTTTGGAACCCTTCTGCACGCTTCACAACCGCCGCTTCGAACTCTATATCCCGGCCGAGACCATCCATCGGGCCATTACCCGGGTGGCGGAGCAAATCAACCAAGACTATACCAATATCGTGCGACCGCTCCTGCTGGTCACCCTGAGCGGTGCAGTAGTTTTCGGTGGAGAGCTCTTCCGGCAGCTCCGCGGGCCATTTGAAATCGCCTTTGTGAAACTGGCCTCCTACGGCGCCGGAACCACCTCGTCGGGAGTCGTTTCGGTGGATGTGCCGCTGACGGCCGATGTGCGCGGACGCGACGTACTGATTGCCGAAGATGTGGTCGATACCGGCACTACCATTCACCGCCTGCGGGATATGCTGAACGAGTGCGGAGCGCGCAGCATACGGGTGGCTACGCTGCTGCTCAAACCCGACATCTACTACCATCGTCCCGAACGCCCCAACCCGATGCCCATCGACTATGTGGCTCTGGAGTCCGAACCGAAATTTATTGTCGGCTACGGCATGGATTACGACGAACAGGGGAGAAACCTCGGGGCGCTGTACACCTTATGCGAAGAGAAAACCCATGAATAACGAACTATACGAGCTGTTGGAGGGTGGCCGTCTGCTGCCGCTGGTCGAAGACTTTTACACCATTCAGGGCGAGGGGTACCATGCCGGAAAACCGGCCTACTTCATCCGCCTCGGAGGGTGTGATGTGGGGTGTCGCTGGTGCGATGCCAAGTTTACCTGGAACGCCAAACTCTATCCTCCGACCCCCATTACCGAGGTTGTGGAGCGTGCTGCGGCGCTGCCCGCTCAGGCCATCGTCATTACGGGCGGCGAACCGACCCTCTATCCGCTGGAACCACTGACGGAGGCGCTCAAGGCACGCGGACTGGAGATATTTATCGAGACCTCGGGTACCCATCCGCTGTCGGGCCTCATCGACTGGGTGTGCCTCTCACCCAAACGCCAGCAACCGCCCCTCAAGAGCGTACTCGAACGGGCCGATGAGTTGAAAGTCATCATCGAAACGGCAGACGACATTGCCTGGGCCGAAGAGAATGCACGGGCCGTTCGCACCGACTGCCGGCTCTACCTCCAACCCGAATGGAGCCAATACCAAGCGATTACACCCCTTCTGGTCGAGTATGCCAAGGCGCATCCGCAGTGGAACATCTCGATTCAGAGCCATAAATTCATGCACATTCCTTAATCCTACCGTATGTTTACCTTTCAGGAGTTTTCGGATTTTGTTCAGTCGCTGACCCCGACCATTCGCACCATTATCGACAAATACATCGGTCAGGTGCAGGTCGATTACAAAGCGGACCATTCGCCCGTCACCCAGGCCGACCGCGAAATCGAACAATACATTGTCTCACAAATCGAAGCGCGCTTCCCGGGTGGAGTTATCGTGGGCGAAGAGAGCGGCACACACGCTGCCTCTGCGGCTCGTTCGACCGACGAACCGCTCGTGGAGTGGGTCGTGGACCCGATTGACGGGACGAAGAGTTTTATTCACGGGGTGCCGCTGTTTGCTACGCTTATCGGGGTGATGGTGGACGGCGAGGCGGTTTACGGCGCCATTTACAATCCGCTGCTGAATGACCTGGTCGTAGGGGACAATACCGTAGCCTTGTGGAACGGTCGACCGACACGAATGCGCCCGTGCCCGGAACTGAGCCGCGCCACACTCCTGACTACCGACATTCCGGATATTGCCAAACACCGCGACCTGCCTGCCTTTATGCAGCTGGTAGGGCAGTGCCGCCTGCTGCGTACCTGGGGCGATGCCTATGGCTATTTCCTGTTGGCCACCGGACGCGGAGACATTATGGTGGACCCGATTATGAGCCGTTGGGACCTGGTGGCGCTGATTCCGGTGATTCGGGGTGCCGGCGGGGTCATCACGGACTACTACGGCGGAGAGCCTGCCACGGCGGACTCAATTGTAGCCTCGTGTGCGGAGCTGCATGGCGAGGTGCTCGCTCTGCTCAACCGCGCGACGAAATAATCGCGACCGCTTGCCATAACATACAGGAAGGCCTGTGAAATCCATGGATTTCACAGGCCTTCTCGGTTGTGTGTCGGGGTACCAGGATTCGAACCTGGGACCCCCTGCTCCCAAAGCAGGTGCGCTAACCGGACTGCGCTACACCCCGTAATCACGGCGCAAAGGTAACACATTCTCACAATTTCCCAAGCACCGCCACTAAAATTCCCCCTCGCCAGCCCTTTGAAAGCCCACAGCACCCGACTGCAGCGTTTTTAGAACGGAGGCTCTCCCTCGAATCCACTACCGGCACCCGCCAAAGCCCCTCCCAACGGCGATGGAGCGCCGCCCGCTTCGGTCGTGGCCACACGACCCGAAGCGTCGAAATCGCTGTCGAAACCGCTCGACTCAATCATATTGTATCCCCCCGCAGCACCGGACGAAATACCGGCAAATCCAGTATCGTCCCAATCCACGAACTTGGCCTGTTCGCTGCGGAAACGCAACTTAATCGTATCCACCGCCCCGTTACGGTGCTTGGCCACGATAATTTCGGCCAGTCCCTGCGTCGGATTGCCATCCTCGTCCACCGTCATCCCGTAGTACTCCGGACGGTGGATAAAAGCCACAATATCAGCATCCTGTTCAATGGCTCCCGATTCACGCAGGTCGGAGAGTTGGGGTCGTTTCGTCCCGCCGCGCGCTTCGACATTACGGCTCAACTGCGACAGCGCCAGTATCGGCACATCCAGTTCCTTGGCAATCGCCTTCAGGGTACGCGAAATCGTAGCCACCTCCTGCTCACGGTTCCCCCGCATATCGGTCGTGCCGACGGTCATCAGCTGCAGGTAGTCGATAATCACCAGCTCGATATTGTGTTGTGCCTTGAGACGACGCACCTTCGACCGAAATTCGTAGATGGAGAGGGCCGGCGTATCGTCGATAAACATCTGAGCCGCAGCCAACGGTTTGATGGCATTTTCGAGGTGAGCCCACTCGTCGGGCGAGAGTTTCCCGTTTTTGATGTTGTGGGAGTCGAGCCCCGATTCGCCGATAATCAGACGGGTCATCAACTGCACGGCACTCATTTCCAACGAGAAAACCGCCACGGCCTTCTGATAATCAACCGAAATATTCCGCGCCATGGTCAGCACAAAGGCCGTTTTCCCCATAGCCGGACGAGCCGCAATAATCACCAAATCGGAGGGCTGCCACCCGAGCGTCAAACGGTCAAGGTCGGCAAAACCGCTGGGTACTCCGTTCAATCCGTCGGGTTTCTGAGCCGCCTCCTCGATTTTGTCCATCGCCTTTTTGACAATGTCACGCGCACTCTGCACATCGCGCCGAATATTTCCCTCGGCAATCACAAAGATGGACTGTTCGGCCTGATTAATCAGCTCTTCCACGTCTATCGAATCGTCGAACGACTGCTTCTGAATCTCGGTCGAGGCGGCAATCAACTGACGCTGTACATACTTCTGCGCCACGATTTTGGCGTGGAACTCCAGGTGAGCCGCCGAACCCACCTTTTGGGTCAGCTCCGCCAGATAAGCCGGCCCGCCCACCTGAGCCAGCTGCCCCTTTTTCTGGAGCTGCTGCCCGACGGTATAGAGGTCAATCGGTTCGATACGCGCCGAAAGGTCCAGAATAGCCTGATAAATCATCTGGTGCGCCTCGCGGTAGAACGACTCGGGCACCAAAATCTCCTGAATCCCCAGAATGGCGTGTTTTTCGAGCATCAGAGCCCCCAACACCGCCTCCTCCAATTCCACGGCCTGCGGCGGGGTAACCCCCATCTGCTGGCTGACGGCCGTTATCTCCTGCGTCTTTTTTCGGCGCGTCGCTACCTTTTTGGCTTCCGCGTCTTGCTGTTTGTATTCTGCCATGGTCTTTTGTATTCTCGTTTAGCACCCTTCCCGACACGACTGCCATCACCCGAAAGCTTCTTGTACCAAAAGAAATAGGCCTTCTGCCGCTCCTTTTCCTCACGGGTGCGTGCCACGTAGAGCTTTTCGCCCGTATAGGGATTCATCCCCGTGTAGAACATCACTGAACTGAGGGTCATCGGCGTCGGGGTGAGGTCCTGCACCTGCTCCAGTCGGAAATTCAGCCGTCGGGTCGCCTCGGCCAACTGCTTCATGTCGGCTTCCGTACACCCCGGATGGCTCGAAATGAAATAGGGTATCAACTGGTAGGGCAGTCCTTCGCGGGCACAAATACCGCGAAACCGTTCGTTGAGCTGCTCGAAGAGCCGAAACGACGGTTTGCGCATCAGGGCCAGCACGCGGTCCGAGGTGTGTTCCGGCGCCACCTTCAGGCGGCCGCTGGTATGGTACTTGACCACCTCGTCCAGGTAGGGCGAGTCGTCGAACAGGTCGTACCGAATGCCGCTCCCGATATAGGCACGCTTAATACCCTTCATCCCCCGTATGGTCCGATAGAGCTGCAACAGCGGGCGATGGTCATTGTTCAAATTTGGGCAAACTTTCGGGAATATACAAGAGGGACGGCTGCACTTGGCGCACGCCGCACGGTTGCGCCCCTCCATCCGATACATGTTGGCCGAGGGACCCCCGATGTCCGACAGATTGCCCCGAAAATCGGCCATGCGGGTAATCTGCTCCACCTCGCGCAAAATCGAGGCTTCGCTGCGCGAACTGATAAACTTCCCCTGATGCGCCGAAATCGTACAGAAACTGCACCCGCCGAAACACCCGCGGTGCATATTGACCGAGTGTTTTATCATTTCGTAGGCGCTGATGGTACCTTTTCCCTGATACCGCGGGTGAGGCAGACGCGTATAGGGGAGGTCGAAGCTGTGGTCTATCTCTACCTCCGTCAGGTAAGGGTAGGGCGGATTGACCACCACATACCGGTCCCCTGTCTTTTCCACCAACACCTGCGCCTCCATCTTGTTGGATTCGGTTTCGATGCGGGTAAAGTTCTCCCCGAACCGTTCAGGCGAGGCAAGGCACTCTTCGTAGGAGTGAAGCAGCAGCGCCCCTTCGGGCACACGGTCCGAGAGGTAGGCCACCTGTCCCAGGCGCGTGAGGCGTTTGAGATTGAAGCCGTTATGCAGCGCTCGGGCAATCTCGACAATCACACGGTCGCCCATGCCGTAGGTCAGCAAGTCGGCACCGCTCTCGACCAGGAACGACGGCCGCAGTCGGTCCTGCCAGTAGTCGTAATGGGTCAGCCGCCGCAACGAGGCCTCGATACCGCCGATAATCACCGGCACGCCGGGATACAACCGTTTCAGGATTTGGGTATAGACAATCGTAGGATAGTCAGGCCGTTGTCCCGCCCGTCCGCCTGCCGTGTAAGCGTCGTCCGAGCGCAGCCGACGGGTCGCGGTGTAGTGGTTCACCATGGAGTCCATAGCCCCGGCCGTCACCCCGAAAAAGAGACGCGGTTTGCCGAGTTTGCGGAAATCGCGCAGGTCGTCCCGCCAGTTGGGCTGCGGGACGACCGCCACCCGATACCCCTCGGCCTCGAGCAACCGACCGATAACGGCAGCCCCAAAGGCCGGGTGGTCGATATAGGCATCACCCGTGAAGAGGATGACATCCAGCTCATCCCATCCGCGTGCCGCCACCTCTTTGGCCGAGGTGGGCAGAAAACGATTCATATGGTGTGTATCGGACATGAAGCAAATATCTCGAAATGCCTACGGCAACAGCAGCGACGAGTCACCGTAGCTGAGGAAACGGAAATCGTGGTCCAAAGCGTATGCGTAGATATCCCGCCACCGTTCCCCCACCAGGGCCGAAATGAGGAGCAACAGGGTACTTTTCGGCTGGTGGAAGTTGGTAATCAGCCCCCGCACCGTGCGCCACCGATAGCCCGGGGTAATCATGATTTCGGTAGCCGAATGGAGTGTTGTGAGCCCCTGCGCCCGCATCCAGCGGGCCAGTGCCGCCAACGGTTCCGAGGCGTTTTCGGCCGTTGCCCCGTTGCGGTAGGCCTCCCACTGGCCGACGGTACGGTCTGGTGCCGCATCGCCCGAGAAGAGTACCCGTTCGCCCAGCACTGCCAGCGACTCCAGGGTCCGCACCGACGTGGTCCCCACCGCCACGACACGCCTTTCGCGCGCTGCCGCGGCCAGTTTGTCGAGCGTATCCAGCGTCACCTGGAAAAACTCCGTATGCATATGGTGTTCCCGCGCATCGGCCGTCTTCACGGGTAAAAAGGTACCCGCCCCCACATGGAGCGTCACTTCGGCCGTATCGAACCCGTGCTGCGGCAGGGCCCCGATTATCTCGGGCGTAAAGTGCAGCCCCGCCGTCGGAGCCGCCACCGACCCCTCCCACCGCGAATAGACCGTCTGATAACGCACCGTATCAATCTCCTCGCTCTCGCGGCAGAGATAGGGCGGAATCGGCGTCCGTCCCAACAATTCCAACAACTGCCCGAAGGTATGGCCCGAACTCCAGCGGAAACACACCACATCCTCCCCTTCTGCCACTGCCCGCTCGGCCGTCAGGCTTCCCCCCTCGTAGTCAATTACCAAAGAACCCTCTTTCCACTTTTTGGCATTCCCCACAATGCAGTGCCACGTGCAACGCCCCGTCACCGCAAAGGCCCGTTCGTAATCGGCCGGGTCGCACGGTTCGAGACAGAATATCTCAATTCGCGCACCCGTTGCCTTGTGAAATAACAACCGTGCCCGAATCACCTTCGTATTATTGAACACCACCAACGCCCCAGCCGGCAAATATTCCATCAAATGGCTAAACCGACTCTCGCCGATGGTTCCCCCGCGATAGACCAATAATTTGGAGGCTGCCCGCTCGGCCAACGGGAACCGCGCTATGCGTTCGTCGGGCAGTGGGTAGTCGAAATCCGCAATCGATATTGCCTTCTCCATCAAAACCGTTAAATTTGTGCAAATTTAGCGATAAACTATGATTAAAGCAGGAAGCCGTGTGAAATTCGTCTCCGATACGGGTGTAGGCATTGTGCGCTCGATTAAGGGCAACATGGCCTACGTCGAAGTGGAGGACGGTTTCGAGATTCCGGCGCTCATCAGCGATATTGTGGAGGTGGAAATCGAGGAGGAGAATGCCGCCATCGTGAAAATCGGGCCGAGCGACCCGAAACCCTCGGCAGGCGGACAGGCAGCCTCACCCAGCGATGGAACACCTAAAAAGCAAAAGGCTACGGTGCGGGGGCTGAACAACTACGGAAAAGTATCCCTCACGGACGATTACGAGGACGATGAACCGATAGACCTTTCGCGGCTGCGTCGCTCGTATGCCAAGCAGGCCGAAGAGGAGGTGGATCGTACACCCGCAGCTCCCGAAAAGGCTCCCTGGGAGGAGACCGACTATCTGGTAAAACTCCTTTTTGTCCCGACCGCCGAGAGCGATAAGCCCGCCGAAACGGCCGACCTCGAAGCGTGGTTGGTCAATGACAGCAGCTACAGCCTTTTCTACCACATCGCCCGTCGCGAACAGCGCGGCGGAGGTACCTTTGTGCGAACCATTGACAGCGGCACGCTTGCGGCCAACTCCAAACAGAAGGTCAAACTCTACCGACGGGCCGAACTGGCCGAAATATCGACCCTCCACATCAGCCTGCTGCCCTACAAGGCGACGGCTTTTGTGCCGCGCGCCGTCGAGGCCTTCGACCTGGAGCTCCATCCGCTGAAGTTCGTGCGGCCGGCCAATTTTGTCGAAAACGACTACTTTGACGCTCCGGCGCTGGAATTTACGCTGGCCTCGTCGGACGAGGAGTCCAACGACGCTGCTCCGGTGATTCCGACCCCGACTCCAAAACCTGCGCAAAAACTCGTGCACACCCCGGCTCCGAAAAAATCGAGCCGTGACGAGGAGGTGATTGACCTGCACGCCGAGGCCATTCTCGACTCGACGGAGGGGATGTCCCCGGGTGAGATTTTACAGGCTCAACTGGCGCGGTTCAGCGTAGCGTTGGAGGGAGCCGTAAAGAGTGGGGGAGCCGCTCCCAAACGGATGGTCTTTATCCACGGGGTGGGCAAAGGCAAATTGCGTTACGAAATCGAAAAACTGCTCAAACGCAGCTATCCGAAGCTGCGATACCAGGATGCCTCGTTCGGCGAGTACGGTTACGGGGCCGTGATGGTATTTTTGAGATAAAATACCCGGGACAATGCAATATATAGCGGATAAAGAACTGATAGCAGCATGTGGACTCTACTGTGGGACTTGTCGAGCGTATCGCAAACAAAAATGTCCCGGCTGTTCATCCCCGCAAAAAGAGGCTGCATGGTGTAAACTGCGCTCATGCTGTCTCCAAAAAGGGATTCAAACATGTGCCGAATGCAACGAATACGGTAGCGAGACATCACGCCCACTGCGTGACTGCCGTAAATTCAACAACCCAATAGGTAAACTTTTCGGTATTATCTTCCGTTCTGACCGCCATGGCTGCATCGAACGGATTCGCAAAGTGGGTTCCGAAACATTCGTACAAGAGATGGCCGAGGCAGGCTGCTACAATCGCCCGGTGACTGGGCGAAAATAAAAACATATTAAGCAAGGGGGCTCTGCCGCTGCTCCCGACGCCTTCTCACGGAGGTGAATCGGGAGGGGAGGAAAGTCCGGGCAACACAGAGCACCGCACTGGTGAAACTGCCAGACGGACGTAAGTTTGTGTCTCCGTAACAGAGAATAACCGCCCGCACCCGTAAGGGTGCAGGTAAGGGTGAAAAGGTGGTGTAAGAGACCACCGGTGTCGGCAGCAATGTCGGTAGCCGTACGGACTGCGGGTTGCAAGACCATGTACACCGATGCTGTTCGGCGTGGCCTCTGGGCTGATGCTGAACGAGAGGGCTGCTCGTCCGAGTCGGGGGGTAGGTTGCTGATGATTCGGCGGGAGACCGTCGAGCTGGATAAATGGCAGAGGCTTTTTTGAGTCGCGTGTGCCGTTACCGTTCCTGACGGGGCGCGAGCGGCATCACCACACAAAAAAGTACAGAACCCGGCTTATACCCCTTGCTTATTCGCTGTTTCGGGCCCGGAGGAGATTAATATCTCCCCCGAGCCCGAAACATTTTGCACTCCCATCAACCCGCTTCACTCACTTTAGGCAAAAGACATCACACTCCATACTCAAAAAATGATTACCTTTGTCTCGAATTCTACCCTCTTTCTGCCCATGGCATAAACTGAACGATTGAAATTACATACAGAGAAGCGTTAGCTTTTATTCTTGCTTTCCGAAACTTCGACACTTTCTCAAAGCAACCAAGAGTAAAGCAGTAACGCTCACGTGGTGACACGTGGGCTTTACTTATTTGGTTGCATAGGTAGTCGAAGACCTCGGAAAGCAAATAAGACTCGAAGCCCACGCTTTTTGTTTGTAACCGATAACCAACCTTTTTATTCACCTACAAACAAAAAACACCATGAAAAAACTTTTCATCGGATTGAGCCTCATTGTGATGGCTTTCAGCAGTTGCAACGACAAAGGCAACGTCACCCCACCACCCCTGGTCACTGACCCGGTACTGCCACCGGCCACCGAAGAGTTCACCCCGGGACAGAACATCACCATCAACGGGAACGGCTTTACTGCCGCCGACGAGATATGGCTCCGCGTACCTGCCAAAGCCGAGACCCGGGATATACAGACCACCGTCACGGCACAATCAGCCACCCAAATTACCTTTACCATTCCCGAAGGCGTCACTCCGGGCGAATATACCGTAGTTCTCAAACGCAGCGGAACCGAAATGCCCATGGGGACAATAAACGTTGGCGAACCTCAACCGACAGCCGAAGCCAAATTTTATTGTTTGGGAGAAGACGGTATTTACACCATCGACCCACAAAGCCATGCCCTGAACCAGCTCATTGGAGCAAACGACTACAACTTCAGCGGACGGAATGTCTATGACGCATCGAAAAACACGATTTACAGCGTCGAATGGGACGAAATGCTCGTCTCCGACGAAGAGGGCGAAAAGTATATTACCCGCAGTTGGCTAGGTATTATTGACCTGACCGCAAACAGCTACACGCGACTGGATTTACCCAATGGTATCGATTTTTACATCTACCTTATTGCCGGTCAGCCGACATTGTTGGCGCAACCGACAGCCAGTGACGACCACCTGCGTCTTTATAACATCGACCTTACCACCGGAGCCCTGACCGAAAGCCTCGACCTGGGGGCATGGAAGAGCACTTTTGGCGTGTCAGGCGACTATTCGTTCTACATCTGGGGAACCTACCTGAAAGGGCAATCTCTTTACATGGCGGTATCCGTCACGAACGAACAAACCGACCAAGCAGAATTTCGCTATCTGGCCCTTGACCTGAGTACGCCTGCCATTATTCCCGGCGGGACAATACAGAACGATGACTTAGACTGCGATATCTATTTCTTCGAACGACAGGGTCAACTATACACCTGCATTGTTCTGTATAACTGGAGTACTCCAGACGTATCCTATACCAGTCGCTTTCAATTGTTCGACACGGACAACCTGACTGCATCTGAAACATGCTGTACGTTGGAAAACATCGATTGTTGTGCTCCTCAATACGATGCAACCAATGACCGGCTCTACTGGGTGACCGACTGGGAAAAGAGCGATGAAGGTTCCGACAATGTATCCACGGGAACCGATTGGTACACCTTCGATTTTGCCACCCAAACAGCCTCCAAAGTATACACTTGGAACGAAACAATATGGGACCTGCTGCTGGTCTACTAACGAGCCTATTCTGAATACGTAAAAACAGTCAGGGGAGAGAGAGCCGAATGCTCTCCCTCCCCTGAGGTTTTGTAGCAGGTGTTTTTAGAACTGCGACAGCATCGGGTAGTCCAGCGAGAAGTGCAGCCCGACGCTCTCCTTCATCTGCTGTGCCTGCTTGATAATCAGGTAACCCACGGCTATCATGTTGCGCAACTCGCACAGGTTCTTCGACAGCGTGGAACGACGGTAGAGATGCTCGGTCTCTTCATATATAATCTGCAGCCGGTGCATGGCCCTCTCCAGACGGATATTCGACCGCACTATCCCTACGTAGTTCGACATAATCTGCTGTACCTCCTTGAGGCTCTGCGTAATAAGCACCATCTCTTCGGGGTGCGACGTGCCCTTATAGTCCCAGTCGGGGAGCCCCTCCTGCCAGGTCAGCGAGTCGATGACCGACAGCGAGTGCCGTGCAGCCTGTTCGGCATAGACCACTGCCTCAATCAACGAATTGGATGCCAGTCGGTTTGCCCCGTGCAGCCCCGTCGAAGCCGTCTCCCCAACGGCATAGAGCCGTTTTATCGACGTTTCGCCGTTCATATCCACCTTCACCCCGCCACAGCAGTAGTGTGCCGCCGGAACCACCGGGATAAAATCCTTCGTAATATCAATCCCAATCGAGAGGCACTTCTTGTTGATATTCGGGAAGTGGTCCCGCGTCTGCTGCGGGTCCTTATGGGTCACATCGAGGTAGACATACTCTTCACCCCTGAGTTTCAACTCATGGTCGATGCTCCGAGCCACCACATCACGCGGAGCCAATGACCCCATCGGATGATACTTCTGCATAAACTCTTTGCCGTCCTGCGTCCGCAGAATGGCTCCGAAACCCCGAATGGCCTCCGATATCAGGAACGAGGGCCGTTCGCCGGGATTGTAGAGCGAAGTAGGGTGGAACTGGATAAACTCCATGTTTTCGATAATCCCCTTGGCACGGTGCACGAGCGCAATTCCGTCCCCGGTCGCTCCGGCCGGGTTGGTGGTCGTGTGATAGACATTCCCCGTCCCCCCGGTGGCCAGCACCGTTACCTTGGCCCGTACCGTGAAGACCTCCTGCGTATCGAGTTTCAGGATGTAAGCCCCGTAACACTCCGTGCCGGGTATCGACCGTTTGACCAGTTTGCCGAGGTGGTGCTGGGTCAGCAAATCGACCGCAAAGTGACGCTCCAGAATTTCGATATTGGGGTGTTCGCGCACGCGGTCAATCAGTCGGTTTTCAATTTCAGCCCCGGTATAATCCTTGTGGTGGAGAATACGGTGATGGGTATGTCCTCCTTCGCGCGCCAACTCATAGCGGCTGCCGTCAGCCACCCGGTCAAAATCAACCCCCCAGGCAATCAGTTGTCGAATCTGTGCCGGTGCGTTCCGCACCACCAACTCAACGACCTCGCGGTTATTCTTCTGCGAACCGCATATCATGGTATCCTCGATATGCTGTTCGAAATCGTCGGGTTCGTATGTTACGCCGGCAATACCGCCCTGGGCATGGTACGTATTGGTATCGTCCAGACGGCTTTTGGTCACCAGCAGCACTTTACCGTGGTCGGCCACCTTCAGGGCATAGCTCAGACCGGCTATCCCTGAGCCGATTACCAAAAAGTCACAATCTCTGTTCATTTGAGACTAAAGCTGAGATATTACGATATTCAGAAATGGAATGAGTAAAGGTACGCACAAATCCCGATATTCGTTCCACATTTTTCAAATAATCTCGGGCCGAGTGCAGTTTCTCGGTAAGAGATAACTATTTTTGCGGAAAATGTTTTTTTCTCAACACACAATGACCCTTTTCCCACACACTGCCCCCAAGGGGCACTCCCGGCAGCGTTTCCGCACTCCGGCTTGCAAGGTTCTGTGTACCCTCATCGGCAGCCTGGCGTTGTCCGCCTCCGTTCCCGCAGCCGCTCAGTGGAGCGTAGGGCTCAGCGGCGGTTACGCCCGCAACACGGTCTCGACCGACCGTGAGTATGCCGACGGCCTGCGCTATGAACCACACAACGGCTTTACGGTAGGTATTCCCGTACAGTACGATTTTCGGTCATGGTTCGGGCTGCGTGCCGAACTGAGCTGGGTCCAGAAAGGAGAGTCCTCCCACAGAACCGACTACTACGAAGGCCTCTACACCAACACCCGCAACAACTACCTGCAACTGCCCGTGATGGCCCACTTCTCGTTCGGGGGCGAACGCCTGCGGGGTTTTCTGCACGCGGGAGGTTATGTCGGCTACTGGGTATCGAGCCACCGCCAGGGCGTAGCCCTAATGATGATGGGTGCCGACCCCGAAACAGGCAGCTGGCTGTATTCGTTTGACGAAAAAGCACCGTTCGACTCCCGCCGCGACAACCGTTTTGAGGCGGGTCTGGCGGGTGGAATAGGGCTCTATTACCGCATTACGCCTCGCATTCGTATCGAAGCCGAAGGACGCTGCTATTATGCGCTCACCGACATGCAGAAACAGTACATGAAATACCTGATTCCGCGCTACAACACCACCTTCACCACTCAGATTGGATGCATTATTACTTTAGGTAAACTCAGCAAGTAACGCTTCATGAAACACATATATCACACCCTTTTTGTTGCCCTGATGCTGATTTCGGGTGCTGTTTCGTGCCGCCGTCAGGCGCCGGAACTGACCAACCCGAACGACCTGCGGGTAAACACCGAATCTCCGTCTCAAGTCTTTTTGGCTTTTTGGCAGGGGATGAACAACTCGTATGGCTTTTGGGACATCGACCCCACAGACTGGGATGCGGTTTATGACCACTACCTGCCGATATTCGAGCGCCTCGACACGGAACTGGCCACGCTGCCCACCACCGAAGAGCGCATGGGGCGACTGCAAGAGCTGTATACCGAGATGTGCTCCAAACTCATAGACCACCATCTGACCCTCACTTTCTACCCGGAGACAGACTCGGCATTCCGCATTTCACCGGGGATGTTGGAGGCTCAGAGCCGCGATTATGCCCACCAGCCGCAGGTGATAAACAACACCCTGAGAACGGTGTACGAAGCCAACAAACAGGCCGGCCGTATCACGGACGACGTGGTGGGAGTCTACAACGACCCGACGGGCGAAAACTCCATGTTGGCCATCTCGTATAAGATAGACGGGGTTATCTACCTGCATTTCACCTCTTTTTCTTTTACGGGAGCCATCGCAAACGACCCGGGTAATCCGGCCGAACAGGCTCTGCGCAACTTCCAGCGCCTGATACTCGAAACACCCGACATACAGGGGGTTATCATCGATGTACGCGACAACGGGGGCGGATACCTGAGCGACATGGATGAACTGCTGGCCTATCTGATTGACACTCCGTTCCAATTTGCCTATACACGTGTCAAAAGCGGTTTGGGGCGGCTGGACTACGGACCGTGGGTGCCCGCCGTGGTGACCCCTGCGGCCCAACACCGTGGCGTGGAGGCTCCGATTGTAGTGCTGACCAACCTCTACTCGGTCAGCATGTCGGAACTGACGGCCATGGCCGTGTCGGCCCTGCCCAACGGATGCGTCATCGGCGAACGCAGTTTCGGCGGGACAGGCCCTTTGGCCGGAGATTTCACCTACTCGTATAACGGGTCGGTCTCCAATCCGGCTGTCCAAATCTATTGCGCCACAGCCATGACCAAAGACATAAACGGCCAAATTCACGAAGGCATTGGTATTGTCCCGGACATCGAGGTGTTGCAGGATGCCGCCATGGAAGCCCAACTGGCCAACGGCGTAGACCTGCAGTTGGAGAGGGCCTTGGAGTACATCCGAACAGGTAAATAACGAGAAGTGTTTCCCTATTCACTAGATAGTATTCCGCCTTGTAGAATCGAAAAACTCCCCTGCCGGGGAGTTTTTTTCTTGGGGAGACCCTAAATTTTCCATTCGCATTCACCGAAAAACTTGTTACTTTTGTGACCGCAACCGTTTGCGATTGCCCCAAACTTATTCTCTCAACCTCCTATGAACCACTCATCAGGCACCATTCGCCAGAGCGCTACCGTGATTCGTGTCGATGCGGCCGAAATCGAGGTCGAAGTGTGTCGCCCCGAGGCCTGCGCCGCCTGCAAAGCCAAAAGCGTCTGCAGCGAGGGTGGAGGAGAGGGTAAACGCATGACCCTGGTCAATGACGGACAAGGCTATCGGGTGGGCGAACAAATCCAACTCGTCATGCGCCGCTCGGCAGGACTGAAGGCGGTGGTAATTGCCTATTTGGTACCGGTAGTGCTGGTGGTGGCCGCGCTTCTGATTTTCCAGGCCACCCCCATGAGCGACACCACGGCAGCCCTCCTGACACTGGGTATCCTGGTGCTCTATTTTGTGATTATCCGCCTGCTGCGCGGACGCATCAATAACCAACTCACCATTGAAATCGAAAAAGAAATCGAACTATAATGAACGAAACGTTGATTTACACCATCGCCATTCTGGTAGGGCTGGGGCTCGTGGCAGCCGTCGTGCTCTACTTCGTGGCGCAGAAATTCAAGGTCTACGAAGACCCCAGAATCGACGAAACCGAAAGCCGGCTGCCCGGTGCCAACTGTGGCGGTTGCGGTTTCCCGGGGTGCCGAGGCATGGCCGAAGCACTGGTCAAGAATGACGACATCTCCTCGCTCTACTGCCCGGTAGGTGGCGCTGCCACGATGAAAGCCGTAGCCGAATACCTCGGCAAAGCAGTGCCCGAAAAGGAACCGATGGTAGCTGTGGTGCGTTGCGGCGGTTCGTTCTGCCACCGTCCGCGGACCAACACCTTTGACGGGGCACGCTCGTGTGCCGTCGAAGCCTCGCTCTACGGCGGGGAAACAGGCTGTACGTTTGGCTGCCTGGGCAATGGCGACTGTACGCGTGCCTGTGCGTTCGATGCCATCCACATGAACCCCGAAACGGGACTCCCCGAAGTGGACGAAGAGAAATGTACGGCCTGCGGCGCCTGTGTCAAGGCCTGCCCCAAAAACATCATCGAACTCCGCAAAAAAGGTCCCAAGGGACGGCGTGTCTTTGTCAGCTGCGTCAATAAAGACAAAGGAGCCATCACCCGCAAAGCCTGCTCGGTGGGGTGCATCGGCTGCGGCAAATGTGTCAAGACCTGCCCGTTCGAAGCCATTACACTCGAAAACAACCTGGCCTATATCGACCCGGCCAAATGCCGTTTGTGCCGCAAGTGTGTAGCCGTCTGCCCGACGGGTGCGATTGTGGAGGTAAACTTCCCGCCGCGTCCGGCCGACAAGGGTGAAGGGGGCGAAACCGTGCTCACTGTAAAACGACCGGCAACCCCGACGCCGACGGCACCCAAAGCCGAAACCACGGAAACCGTGGCGGCAAAAACCCCGGCTCAGGAAACCAAAACCACGGAAGAAGGAGGCGAATAACATGCTTAAGAGTTTCAGACTGGGTGGTGTTCACCCGCACGACTATAAAATCAGTAAGGATGCGGCCATTCGCACACTGGAGGTACCGCAAACCGTAACCATCCTGCTGGGACAGCACATTGGTGCTCCGGCAACGGCTACCGTTCAGAAAGGCGACAAGGTGCTTGTAGGGGATGTGATTGGTACAGCCACGGGATTTGTGTCGGCCAACATCCACTCCTCGGTATCGGGGACGGTGACCGCCGTAGAGAGTGTTCTGGACGGCGCCAATATGCGAAAACCCGCCGTGACGATTGCGGTCGAAGGAGATGAGTGGAATCCGGCCATCGACCGTACCGACACGCTGGTGCGCGAGTGTACGCTGGAACCCAAAGCCATTATCGAAAAAATTGCGGCCGCAGGGATTGTGGGGCTGGGCGGGGCCACCTTCCCGACCCAGGTAAAACTCTCGATTCCTCCGGGAAAAAAGGCCGAAATGCTCATTATCAACGGGGTTGAGTGCGAACCCTATCTGACGGCCGACTATCGGTTGATGATGGAGCATGCCGACGAGGTGTTGGTCGGATGCGAAATCCTGATGCGGGCCATCGGAGTAGAGCAGTGCTACATCGGCATCGAAAACAACAAACCCGACGCCATCCGTCACCTGAACGACGCGCTCCAAAAAGGGAAATACCATACGGGGATTCATGTAGTGCCCCTGAAGATGCGCTACCCGCAGGGCGGTGAAAAACAGTTGATTGCCGCCATCGCCAAACGCGAAGTACCGAGCGGCAAACTGCCCATTGATGTGGGAGCCGTGGTACAGAACGTGGGAACCACCTATGCCGTTTATCAGGCCGTGCAGAAAAACCGACCGATTGTGGACCGCATAGTGACCGTGACGGGCAAACAACTCGCCACTCCGTCCAACCTGCTGGTACGTATCGGCACCCCGATTAGCACCCTGATAGAGGCGTGCGGCGGCCTGCCCGAAGATACCGGCAAGGTGATTAACGGGGGACCGATGATGGGTCGTGCCATGGCTAACATCGACGCACCTGTCACCAAAGGAACCTCGGGCGTGCTGATGATGAGCCGCAAAGAGTCGCTCCGCAAGCCTGAAATGCCCTGCATCCAGTGTGCCAAATGTGTGGACGCCTGCCCCATGGGGCTCGAACCGTTCCTCATCTCGAAACTCTCGCGCCTCCAACTCTTCGACAGACTCGAAACCGAACGCATCACCGACTGCATTGAATGCGGCTGCTGTGCCTTCACCTGTCCCTCGAGCCTGCCGCTGCTCGATTACATCCGAATCGGGAAGGCCGAAACCATGAAAATCATCCGTGCGCGACAAACCAAATAACGAAATTCCACTTTTATGAGCAATAGAATCGTAGCCCCGTCGCCCCACCTGCACGGGGAGTTCTCCACACCGAAAATCATGCGCGATGTCGTTATCGCCCTGATTCCGGCTTTTGCCTTCTCGGTCTTTATCTACGGCTGGAGCGCCATCTGTCTGACCGCTACGGCCATCGCAGCCTGTATGCTCTTTGAATGGCTCATCGACCGGCTGTTGCTGCGCCGCCCCTCGACCCTCGGCGACTGGTCGGCAGTCATTACCGGTACGCTGCTGGCCTTCAACCTGCCGGCCAACATCTCACCCTGGCTGGTGATTATCGGAGCGCTTGTGGCTATCGGCATCGGCAAAATGTCCTTCGGCGGCCTCGGTAAAAACCTCTTCAACCCGGCACTCGTCGGACGTGTGTTCCTGCTGATTTCCTTCCCGGCACAAATGACCACCTTCCCCGATACGGCAGGAGTGGATGCCATTACCGGGGCTACGCCGCTGGCTTACGTGAAAGCGGCTCTGGCGACAGGAACGCCGGTGGCGGAAATTATGCCTAACATCGACCTGGCCGGCATGTTCATCGGTTTCAAAGACGGTTCGATTGGCGAAATCGGTGCGCTGGCGCTGCTGATTGGAGGTATCTACCTGCTGGTGCGTAAAGTGATTACCTGGCGCATCCCGGTCTTTATGCTGGGGAGCATGTTCCTCTTTGCCGCCATCCTCTGGCTGGCAGACCCGGTGACCTACATCAATCCGCTGTTCCACGTCTTGGCAGGGGGAGCACTGCTCGGGGCCTTCTTTATGGCCACCGATTACGTCACCTCACCCATGAGTAAAGGAGGACAGGTTATCTATGCCATCGGTATCGGTGTCATCTCCATTCTGATTCGTGTCTGGGGAGCCTATCCGGAAGGGGTTTCGTTCGCCATCCTGATTATGAACGCCACCGTACCCCTTATCAACAAATACATGAAACCCAGTCGTTTCGGAGCCCGAACCGCACAAACGAAGTAAGCGAGAATTATGGCTATGGAAAGTTCACTCAAGAATATGGTTATTGTACTGGGGTCCATTACCTTGGTCGCCAGTGCTGCGGTTGGGGGTATCTACCTGCTGACCAAAGAACCCATCGAAGCGGCTCAGGCCAAGAAAATCAACGACGCCATTGCGCAAGTGATGCCCCCCTTCGACAATGTTCCTGCCCAGGAGGCATTCACGAAGGAGGCTGACGGGGAGACCGTCAAAATCTATCCGGCGTCGAAAGAGGGTGAGATTGTGGGATATGCCATTGAGACCTTCTCGAAAAACGGCTTCGGGGGACAAATCTCGTTGATGGTGGGATTCCTGCCGGACGGAACCATTCAGGACATCTCGGTGATTTCGCACAACGAAACACCCGGTCTCGGCGATAAAATCCAAAAATCGAAATCGGACTTTGCCGTCCAGTTCGAAGGTAAAAACCCGGAAACGTTCAAACTGGCCGTAACGAAAGATGGCGGCGATGTGGATGCCATTACGGCTTCGACCATCTCGTCCCGTGCCTTTACGGATGCCGTAGCGCGCGGATACAATATTCTGCAGGCGGTATTGAAAGATTCGCAGGTGGAAGCCACATCGGGTGCCACTACGACTTACAAAGAAGAGTCTCAAATAGAAGAGACTCCGAAACAGACACGCAAACCCAAGAAACAGGAAGAGGAAGAGTTTGAATTCGACCCCAATGCCGTGAAAGGAGCTCTGCCGTATGACGCGACAGCCGGAGCCACGGCTACCGCTACGGAAGAACACTCGAACGATTCGACCCACAATACCCGGAAAGGAGGAGAATAAGTCATGTCAAAACTGCAACTGATAACCAAAGGGTTAATTAAGGAAAACCCGACTTTCGTCCTGATGCTGGGTATGTGTCCCACGCTGGGGACCACGACATCGGCCATCAACGGGATGGGGATGGGTATCGCCACAATGTTTGTGCTGATAATGTCGAACATCGTTATCTCACTGGTCAAAAACCTGATTCCGGCCAAAGTGCGTATCCCGAGCTTTATCGTGATTATCGCCTCGTTCGTAACGGTGGTACAGTTGGTGATGCAGGCCTATGTGCCCGACCTCTACAATACGCTCGGGGTATTCATTCCGCTGATTGTGGTGAACTGTATCATCCTCGGACGCGCCGAAGCCTTCGCCTCCAAACACGGCCCCTTTGCCTCGATGCTCGACGGGCTGGGAATCGGTCTGGGCTTCACCTGCTCGCTCACCCTGCTCGGCATGGTACGCGAGGTGCTCGGCTCGGGCTCTATCTTCGGAGCCAAATTCCTGCCGGCCGGGATGGACGGTATCCTGGTCTTCGTGCTGGCACCGGGTGCTTTTATTGCCTTGGGCTACCTGCTCGTCCTCTTCAACAAATTCACCGCTAAACTGCGTTAATCCGACTTTGCTCACACTCGACTATGGAATATTTCGTAATCATCATCAGTGCGATTTTCGTCAATAACGTCGTACTGGCTCAATTCCTCGGAATATGCCCCTTCCTCGGGGTCTCCAACAAAGTTTCCACCTCGCTCGGTATGGGTGGCGCAGTGACCTTCGTGATGACAATCGCAGCGATGGTCGTTTACCCGCTCCAATACGGCGTCTTGGTGCCGCTGGGGATTGAATACATGCAGACCATTGTCTTTATCCTCGTCATTGCAGCGCTGGTACAGATGGTTGAAATCGTACTCAAAAAGGTCAGCCCGGCACTCTATCAGGCGCTCGGGATTTTCCTGCCCCTGATTACCACCAACTGCGCCGTGCTCGGGATTGCCATCCTGCTGGTGCAGAAAGAGTATAATCTGGCTCAGAGCGTAGTGTTCTCGGCCTCTACTGCCATTGGGTTTACCGTAGCACTGGTGCTCTTTGCCGGTCTGCGCGAAAAACTGGAAATCACCGATGTACCCAAGGCTTTCAAAGGGGTGCCGATTGCCCTGATTGTAGCAGGGATTCTGGCCATGGCCTTTATGGGCTTCTCGGGGCTGGTATAGTTTCTACCCCCTTTTTCCTGCGCACTCGGTCGACAGGCTCATCGCGCAAGAGAAAGAGTGCAGATTATTTCGTATTTTGCGGTCGTGATTTCGAATGGATATCCCGACCGCTTTTTATAACCCGTTTTTGTTACTGCAATGGACATCTTCCTGATAATACTCGCCTTTGTATCGCTCTTTATCGCCATTATCGGCTCCGTACTGCCCGCATTGCCGGGCCTCCCCCTGGCATACCTGAGCCTGTGGCTCGGACGATGGAGCGGATATACCCCCTTCAGCAATACCTTTATGCTGATTATGGCCGCCGTCACCCTTGTGGTCTTCCTGTCCGACTACTTCCTCCCGCCCCTTATCCTGAAACGGACCGGCGGAAGCAAAGCCGCTACCTGGGGCTCCATCATCGGGATGATTCTCGGCATGATTTTTACCCCCATCGGCATGCTGCTGGGGATGCTGCTCGGAGCCTTTCTCGGCGAACTGTGGTATGCCAACCGCTCAGGCTCCGATGCCCTCAAGGCTGCGTTCGGTGCATTCCTCGGATTCCTGCTCGGAACAGGGCTCAAACTCCTGCTCTGTTTCTATATCTTCTACGCACTTATCGTCGAACTCATCGCCTAAGAAAAAAGAGAGGGGCGGTCACACTCTTCGTGTGACCGCCCCACAAGCTATGCCGTTTATTCCTCCGAGACCCAAACCCCGGAGCATAAAAAACCGGTACTATTTTTTCTTGTTCTGCATCGTATCCAACTGAGCACGATATTCGTCGTTCAGCCCCTTCAGCAACTCATCCGTGATATTCAGCGCCGGGTCAGCCGTCATCACCGTATTCGCACCCGGCGTACTGAGAATCATGCTGAATTTCTTTTCGGCATTATACTTGCGCACATAAGCCATAATCGCCTCGCTGATGCGGTTCATCATCACGTTGTTCTCTTCGCTGAGCTCCTGCATCATACGGTCGCGGTATGCCAACAGGTCCTGTTGTTTTTTCTGCAATCCCGCCTCAATCTCCTGCGCCTGGAAGCTGGTCACCAAACCTTTCTGAAGTTTTTCCTGATACTCCCGCAGTTCGCGTTGCAGGCTGCGTTCCTTGGCCGAGAGTTCATTCTGCGCTTTGGTACTCTTGGCCTCCCAGCTCGCCTGCAGGTCCTGAGCCAGGCCGTACCCACTCATAATCGAATCGATTTGGACAAAAACGATTTTCCCGTTGTATTCGATATTCTCCGTCGCAGCTACCACCGCCTTCGCAGAATCGGCAGCAGAGCCCTCTTGTGAGGCCGTCCCCTTGTTCGAACAACTGAGCATGGTCAGACCCATTGCAGCCATGGCCGCCATCGAAACAACGTTGAGTTTAATTCTCTTCATGTTAAGCGTGAAAGTTGTGTTAATGAATATTAGGTACAAATATGGCAAAAATATTCCATGCAACGGCCTCTTTTCCGGAAATCGAGCGGAAAAAGTTACCTTTGCAGCAGTTGTCCATACTCAGCCATTACATCCATCGAATCATGTACGAATATATTAAAGGCAAAATCACGGAACTGACCCCGACCTATGTGGTGCTGGAGACCGGAGGTATCGGCTATCTGCTGCAGATATCGCTGCAGACCTACACGGCACTCAACAGCCTGACCGAAGCCACGCTCTACGTCCACCACATTGTGCGGGAAGATGCACAACTCTTTTTCGGTTTCCACCAGCAGAAAGAGCGCGAGTTGTTCCGCCTGCTCATCTCCGTGTCGGGCATTGGGGCCAATACGGCACGCATCATGCTCTCGTCCTATGGGGTGGAGGATATGGTGCAGATAATCTCGACCGGGAACATCAGCGCCCTGAAGAGTGTCAAAGGCATCGGCGCCAAAACCGCCGAACGGGCCATTGTGGACCTCAAGAACAAGGTGCTGAACGTGGCTGCCATTTCGGAATCGACCCCGGGCATCTTTGCCGAAGTGGCCGAAAACATCGACGAAGCGGTATCGGCCCTGACCATTCTGGGCTACCCGAAAGCGGCATGTGAAAAAATCGTTAAATCCATTTGCCGCGAAAATCCCGCCCTCACGGCAGAAGCCATTATCCGACAAGCCCTTACCCAACTTTAGCTCCCCCCGACCTCCAGCCGAAACGGGTTACGATATTGTTAAATTGAGATTAATTCGGTACTTTCGCATAGCGTATCGTTGGACAAGTGTCCATACGTTATCGACCCGAAACCTAATCACAACCTTATGGACAATATCTATCTGGTCGTTGTTGCCATACTGATGGCGCTCGCCGTCTCGGACCTCATCGTCGGAGTATCGAACGACGCCGTCAATTTCCTGAACTCCGCCCTCGGCTCCAAAGCCGCTCCGCGGTATGTCATTCTTCTCGTTGCCTCGGCAGGTATCCTCCTCGGCTCCATTTTTTCCAGCGGTATGATGGAAGTGGCGCGCCGGGGAGTTTTTTATCCCGAAAACTTCTACTTCCACGAGATGATGATGATATTCCTGGCCGTCATGTTCACGGATGTCATCCTGCTCGACCTGTTCAACACCTTCGGGCTGCCCACCTCGACCACAGTATCCCTGGTCTTTGAACTTCTGGGGTCGGCCGTGGCTGTCGCGCTCGTCAAAATCTGGAGCGCGGGAGGCAGTATGGCCGAACTGCCTATCTATATCAACTCCGGAAAAGCGCTCGGAATTATATCCGGGATTCTCACATCCGTGGTCATCGCCTTTGTGACCGGTACCGTGGTGATGTACATTACCCGCGTTATCTTCTCGTTCCATTACCAGAAATCGTTCCGGTACATCGGTCCGCTCTGGTGCGGGATTGCCCTGACGGCCATCTCCTACTTCGCTATCTTCAAAGGTCTCAAAGATACCTCGCTCATGCCCCATGAAGCGATGGAATGGATGAATCAACACACCTTCCTTTTGCTGGTATACTGCTTTATCGGATGGACCATCCTGATGGGGCTGATTCAATACCTCCTGCGGTGGAACATCCTGAGAATTACAGTACTGGCAGGAACCCTGTCGCTGGCACTGGCCTTCGCTGGCAACGACCTGGTGAACTTCATTGGTGTGTTTGTGGCTGGATATGACTCCTATAACATCGCTTCGGCTGCAGCGGCCTCTGGTGTGGATATCTCTACCCTCAAAATGTCAGGCCTGGCAGGAGCAGTGCCGGCCAATCCGCTGATTCTCTTTATCGGTGGGGCAATTATGGTGATTACCATCTGGCTCTCGAAAAAAGCCCGTTCGGTATCCG
>NBJMC04203__coassemble_354_pt1 | contig 29200 bp, 31 predicted proteins | sample NBJMC04203__metabat2_high_PE_019 | metagenome-assembled genome bin NBJMC04203 | reverse complement strand
CCCAGTGTCAAAGAATTAGACACTCGGTGTCTAATTCTTTGACACACCCGCCCCCCTCCCCGCCTCCCTCACCTCCCACAACCCCAATCACCGCCCTGAACACACCCCACAACCGACACCCTCCCCCGCCAAAAAATTCGAACGGTGGGATTATTTCACGGAAATCGTATATTTGTATCATTAAAATCTTTCATCTAACACTACTGCTGACTACTGATATGAAACCTACTCTTCTGGTCCTGGCCGCCGGCATGGGCTCACGCTACGGCTCCCTCAAACAGATGGACGGCATCGGACCCAATAAGGAAGCCATTATCGACTACTCAATTTACGATGCCATCCGCGCCGGATTCGGCAAAGTGGTCTTTGTCATCCGCCACAGTTTCGGCGCCGAGTTTCAGGAGGTCTTCAACGCCGAACGCTTCGGCGGCAAGATTGCCGTGGAATACGTGTTCCAGGAACTCGACGCGCTGCCCGAAGGGTACAAGGTGCCCGAAGGCCGCGAAAAACCGTGGGGAACGAACCATGCCCTGATGATGGGAGCACCGGTGATTCACGAACCCTTTGCCGTGATTAACGCCGACGACTTCTACGGACAAGATGCCATTGCCCAGATGGGCCGCTACCTGGCCGCCCTCCCCGAAGGCTCGAAAGGTGAGTACGCAATGGTGGGCTACGAAGTAAGCAAAACCCTCTCGGAAAACGGTACCGTATCGCGCGGCGTTTGTACCGTGAGCGGAGACGGCTACCTGCAATCCATCGTGGAACGCACCAAAATCGAACGCCAAAACGGCCAAATCGTCTACATCGAAGAGGACGGAACCCATCCGCTGGCCGAAAATACCCCCGTGTCGATGAACCTCTTTGGGTTTACGCCCGACTACTTCACCTATTCGGCCGACTTCTTCCGCCCCTTCCTGGACCAGGCCATCGCTTCGGGAAATCTCAAGGCGGAATTTTTCATTCCGCTGCTGGTGAACAAGCTCGTCTCGGAAAAAACAGCGAAACTGAAGGTGCTCCACACCTCCAGCCCGTGGTTCGGGGTCACCTACAAGGAAGACCGTCCCGCCACGGTGCAGAAGGTGCTCGACCTGATTGCCGCAGGGGTCTATCCGCAATCGCTGTGGGGAAAATAGGTCTGCACATCGGATAGGGGCAGAGCACCCCAAGCCGCACCGACACCGACATACCGATTAACTGCTACTACCCTCCCCGACACGCCCCTCAGGCGTGCCGGGGAATCCACCTAAACCACTCTTTTATGAACGAAATAACCCAACAGGTCTGGGGGTTTACTCCGGTCTCACCGTCGGGTGAGGGCGGCGGTGAGCCTGTGGTGCTCTACACCATGACCAATGCCAACGGCGCCTCGGTGCAACTGACCAATTACAGCGCTGCGATTGTGGGGGTGACGGTGCCCGACCGCCTCGGCAAAATGGCCGACGTGGTGCTGGGCTACGACCGCTGGCAATCGTACATCGCCGACGGCCCCGCCATGGGCAAGAGCGTGGGACGCTACGCCAACCGCATTGCCAAAGGCATCTTTACCTTAGAAGGAAACACCTGTCAGCTGGCCATCAACAACGGCCCGAACCACCTGCACGGCGGCCCCACGGGGTTTGCCAATCGGCTGTGGGAGGGGCGTGTAGAGGGTGACCGCGTAGTCTTCGGCTACCACGCCGCCGACGGCGAAGAGGGATACCCCGGAGGCCTTTACGTCGAGGCCTGCTACGACTGGGACGATGACAATACACTGGCCATCACCTACTATGCCCGTCTGGACGACGAGGCCACGCAGCCGACGATTGTCAATCTCACCAACCACGTCTACTTCAACCTCAACGGCCACGACAGCGGCTCCGTGCTGGGCCATACGCTGACCCTCAAGGCCTCGCGCTACCTGCCGACCGACGAGACGGCCATCCCGCTGGCCGAGGCTCCTGCTTCGGTCGAAGGGACGCCGATGGATTTCCGCACTCCGCATCAACTCGGCGAACGCATCGACGACGCTTCGTGCCAACAGTTGGTGTGGGGCAAGGGGTATGACCACTGCTGGGCAATCGACGGCTACCCCGAGGTGGATTCCGTGCTGAAAAACACCACCCTGCTGCCTGCTGCCGAGCTCTACTCGGAAGAGTCGGGACGCTTCGTCAAGGTGGCCACCACCCAGCCCGGTATTCAAATCTATACGGGCAACTGGCTGAGCGGCTGCCCGCAGTCGAAGAGCGAGGGGTATGCCTACTCGGACCGCGACGGGGTGGCCATGGAGTGCCAAGCCTTCCCGAACACCCCCAATCGGCCGGATTTCCCGAGCGTGGTGCTGCACCCGGGCGAGACCTACGAACAACATATCAACTACGAATTCGGAACACGGTAATCATTATCTTGCTCCTAACATTTTTTCTTTGAACGACATAATTAACCCAAATAATCGTTATGACTAACAATCAACAAATCAACTACACTGGACCATTTATCACAATGGTTTTCCTGTTCTTCATCGTCGGCTTTCTGACTGTCGTGAATCAACAATTCCAAAGTCCTCTCCAAGAAGCTCTATTGAGCAATGTTGGAGGACTGAAGAATACACTGGCCGTCATGGTTACTTTTGCATGGTTCCTCTCCTATCCGCTCACTGGCGGTATCGGAGCTCGCATGGTGAACAAACATGGATACAAAAACACCATGGTACGCGCACTTGTGGTTGTAGCTGTAGGATGTGCTATTTTTGAAGCCTCCGTGCTCCTCCAGAAATTCTCAGACGGGATTGCTATTCAGTTTGGTGACACCTCAATTCCCTATGCCTATTTCTTGTTCCTTATTGGAGCTTATGTTGTTGGAGCAGGTGTCACTATCATGCAGGTCGTTATTAATCCCTACCTCATTGCCTGCGAAGTCAAAGGTACCAGCGACGTACAACGACAAAACATTGGCGGCTCGTCCAACTCGATTGGGACAACGCTGGCTCCGTTCTTCGTCGGAGGTATCATTTTTGGCGGGGCTACCGTGGTAACGCTTGATAACCTGATTATTCCATTCATAGCCTTTATAGTAGTTATCTTGCTCGTTGCCTTCCTTATTACCAAACTCAAACTACCCAATATCGCCAATACCACGGCCGAAGGCGGTGAAAAACTGGAGCGTAGCATTTGGTCATTCCGTCATTTGACCCTGGGCGTTATCGCAATCTTCATATATGTCGGTGTCGAAGTTTGTGTCGGAGCCAACCTCGTCATGAATGCCAAAGCAGAAGCTAACTGGATAGAATTGGCAGCTACGATGGGCTCGCTCTATTGGGGTGGTATGCTGGTCGGACGTCTGATTGGCTCGGCCATCAGCAAAGTACCTGCGCGTACACAACTTACTGTAACCTCTATTGCGGCAGCTCTGCTCGTAATTGGTTCGATGCTGACAGATTGCCTCTGGCTGCTTGTAGCCGTCGGACTGTTCCACTCGGTAATGTGGCCTTCTACTTTTGCACTGGCCGTGAAAGGACTCGGCAAATACACCTCGGCTGGTTCTGGCGCTCTGATGATTGGCGTACTGGGAGGCGGTGTCATGCCGCTGCTCCAGGCTGCATTAGCTGACTGGTGGGGAGGCGACTGGACGGCAACTTGGATTATTGTCATTATCGGTGAAGTTTATCTGCTTTACTATGCTTTACTGGGCAGCCGTATCCGTAAACAAGACCTGATTGCCGAATAGATTGTACCATACAATGCTTCATCACTATGGACATTACCAAAGTTCGAAATAAATTCAAAGAACTCTACGGCACCGAAGGCGCCGTATACACCTCGCCCGGACGAGTAAACCTCATCGGAGAACACACCGACTATAACGGCGGGTTCGTACTCCCCGGAGCCGTCGACAAAGGCATGGTGGCCGAAATCAAATTCAACGGAACCGACAAAGTACGAGCCTATGCCCTCGACCTCGGCGAAAGCTCCGAATTCGGCCTCAACGAAGAGGATGCCCCCAAAGAACAGTGGGCCAAATACCTCTTCGGCGTCTGCCGCGAACTTATCAAACGGGGCGCTACGATTCAGGCCTTCGATACGGTTTTCAGCGGTGACGTGCCGCTGGGAGCCGGTATGTCGAGCTCCGCAGCTCTCGAATCCACCTATGCTTTTGCGCTGAATGACCTGCTCAACCTCGGATTCGACAAAATGACCCTCGCCAAAGTGGGACAATCGACCGAACACAACTACGTAGGAGTGAAGTGCGGCATTATGGACCAATTTGCCTCCATTCACGGCAAAGCGGGACATCTGATGCGTCTGGACTGCAAAACCGGCGAATTTCAGTATGTGCCGTTCGACCCGGAGGCACACGGATACAAGGTGGTGCTTATCGACTCGTGTGTAAAACACGAACTCGTAGGCTCCCCCTACAACAAACGTCGCGAAAGTTGCGAACGCGCCGTCAAAGCCATCCAACGCAAACATCCCGAAGTGGAGTTTCTGCGCGATGCCCAACCCGAATGGCTCGAAGAGGTTATCGGTGTCATTTCGCAGGAGGATTATATTCGGGCCAAATATGCCATTGATGAGGTACACCGTCTGCTGGATGCATGTGTGGCCCTGGCGGCCGGCGATTATGAAACCGTCGGACGGAAAATGTACGGTACGCATATCGGCATGAGTGTCCTCTACGAAGTGTCGTGCGAAGAGTTGGACTTCCTGAACGAAGTGGCCAAAGAGTGCGGCGTAACGGGTTCCCGTGTGATGGGCGGCGGTTTCGGCGGCTGCACCATCAATGTGGTTCCGGCTGCCAAATACGATGACTTTATCAACACGGCCAAAGCGAAATACAAAGAGCGTTTTGGCATCGACTGCAAGGTCTATCCAGTGGTGATATCGGACGGCGCCCGTCGGTTGGCGTAACGGTTTCGGTCGTTTCGCCGTCGAGGCGAAACGACCGAAATATTTCACGGGACAGAAAGGAGAAAACTCCTTTCTGCCCCGTGAAATATATTTAGGGGATGGTGAGCACCAACTCACCATCCCCTAAATGTTCCGTTACGCCCCTACTCTTCGAAATGCCGGTGCAGCCCCTTGAGTTGGAAAGCAGAGATGGCCATGGCAATCCCGGCCATCACAAACGACACCCCAACCCAAATCACCACGGCTTCGACACCAAACAGAATCGGTTGTGCCAGAATCATCACCGAGCAAATCAGCAGCAAGACCCCGACAATAATCGTCCACACTCCGCCGCTCACTTTCAGGGAGGTGAGATTAGCCCCGACTCCAATCATTCGGAAACTGCGGAACAGAAGCCAGAAGCCCAGGAAGAGGGGCAGCGAAGCCGCTGCAATAGCGGGGAACATAATCAGCAGCAGCCCCAGCAGGATTTCGATAATCCCCCCGGCCATAATCCAACCTTTCCCCATGGCAGGGTTGGTATTCGAGGCCGCTACCACGACACTGACAATGCCCGAGACCAGTACCAGTACGGCAAAGGTCATGGCCATGGCCACATAGCTGATTCCGGGATAGGCAAAGATAAAAATCCCGGTTCCGAGGACGGCAATCCCCAAAAGAAGCAGGAGCCACCAGTTTTTGACCGCGTGTTTCATGCGTTCGACGCGTGCCATCAGAATTTGTTGCATAATTCAATGATTTAAGAGGTTATTATTCTTTGGATTTATGTCATTTGATATACAATAAATGTGCCAACCGCCGTAATTTTTCACAATTCCACTTCACTGGCTGCACACTGATTGTAGCATAATGATTTTTCTGTCCCCATCCCGGTTCGGAACCCGGCAACAGACGTCGGACAAAGTGACAGCATGACACACCGACTGACCGAAAAAAACGTATCTTTGTCTGTTGAGAACTATGGAACTGCAAAGCGTTAAACAACGATTCGGGATTATCGGAAACACTCCGGCACTGAACCGCGCCCTGGAAGTGGCTCTTCGTGTGGCTCCTACTGACCTGAGTGTCCTGATAACCGGCGAGAGCGGTGTGGGGAAAGAGTTTTTCCCGCAAATCATCCACGCCTACAGCGCCCGAAAACACGGGAATTACATTGCCGTGAACTGCGGCGCCATTCCCGAAGGGACGATTGACAGCGAACTCTTCGGACACGAAAAGGGCTCCTTCACGGGAGCTACCGACAGCCGTAAAGGATATTTTGAGGTGGCCGACGGGGGAACCATTTTTCTGGACGAGGTGGGCGAGCTGCCCCTGACAACGCAGGTACGGTTGCTGCGCGTATTGCAGAGCGGAGAATTTATCCGTGTGGGTTCGTCCAAGGCGCAGAAAACCAACGTGCGTGTGGTGGCTGCCACCAACGTCAATCTGCGTCAGGCGGTCAAAGCCGGGCGATTTCGGGAAGACCTGTACTATCGACTGAATACGGTTCCGATTACCGTTCCTCCACTGCGCGAACGGCAGGGAGACATCCATCTGTTGTTCCGCAAGTTCTCCACCGACATTGCGGCACAGTACCACATGCCGCCGATTACGCTGACCCCCGACGCTCGAAAGATATTGGAGAGTTATCGTTGGCCGGGGAATGTGCGCCAGCTCAAAAACGTCGCTGAACAGATATCGGCAGTCGAAGAGCAGCGCGAAATAGACCCCGACACCCTGTTGCGCTACCTGCCCGACTACGCGGCACCCACCACGCAACTGATGCCGCTGCCCGCGAACGGCAGCGGCGAGTTTGCCAACACCACGGAACGGGATATTCTGTACAAACTGCTGTTCGACCTTCGAGGCGAGGTGTCTGAACTCAAGGGGATGGTGGCAGAACTCACGGCACACCAGACACATACCGCGACTCCACACACGACCGTCGGGTATCCGAACACCCTGCCGATGAAGGTGGGCGACACGGTGCTGCCGGCAGCACTGGTCTCCTCGCATCCCGAAGCCTCGTATATCGATACCGCGGCCGAAGAGATACTCCCGGTCGAAGAGGCTCCTGCCGACATCCGTCCTGCCGTGCCCCAAACCAAAGAAGAGGCTCAGCGGGAGGCCATTGTCCAGGCCCTGCGCCGCAACCACGGACGACGAAAAGAGGCCGCACGCGAACTTTTTATATCCGAACGAACCCTCTACCGAAAAATTAAAGAGTTGGGGATTGGCGATGAGGATATTCGAGCATAATTTCGGGTTCGTTCCTCCCGTTTTACGGCTGTTCGGGCAGCTGGCTGACCGCGCACCCCACACGTTGTGCCTACCCTCCGCCAACCACTACACACGCCATACACGATGATAAAGAGACACTCCCTGTTCCTGCTGTTGGGCCTGATGCTGCTGGTCACGAGCAGCTGCTCCGTCAAATACTCCTTTTCCGGAGCATCGGTCAATTATGCCCTGAGCAAAACCGTTTCGGTCAGCTACTTCAACAACATGGCCGCCATGGTGGCTCCGCTGCTAAGCCCCACGCTGACCGACGAACTCACCAGCAAACTGGCCAGCCAGACACGGCTTCAGGTGGTTCCCGAGGACGGCGACTTGAGTTTTTCGGGTGAAATCACGGGCTACAGCTCCGACCCGGTGGCCATTTCGGGGGATGAATATGCCATTCAGAACCGCCTGACCATCACCGTCAAGGTCAAGTTTGTCAATAAGAACGAGCCGCAGTACAGTTTCGAAAAAACGTTCAGCAACTACGGTGACTACAACACCGATATTCTGTTGAGCCAGGCCGAAAACACCCTGATACCGGAGATTGTCGAAAAACTGGTGGACGATATTTTCAACGAAGCCCTATCCAACTGGTAAGTTTATGGAAAACCCCATCGGACCCTATCTGGACGACTACACCCGCCTTGAGCAGCCGGGCGTGGCGCTTCAGTTATATGAACTGGTACTGACCTATCCGTGGTTTACGCTGGGTCGGTATCTGCAGTTGCGAGCATTGCGGGCCACGGACGAGGCGGGATACAGACGGTTGCTCCGCCAAAACGATGTCCGATTGTTTACGCATCCCTGGCCCGGAGTACTGCTCGAGACAGGCCCCGTCTCCCTTGCCGACAACTTCTCGTGGGGCGCTGCAAACGACCTGCCGCCGTACACGGGAGGTGACACCCCGTCCCAGCCCGACACGGTGAGCATCATCGACCAGTTCCTGAGTAACGACGAGCACGGCGAACGCATGATGCCGGCTCCCTCGCCGGAGGACTATCCGCAGGAGGACATCTCGGTTGAGTCGGTGACCGACGACGGCGAAAATGCCACCGAAACACTGGCCGCCATCTACCTGAATCAGGGGATGCCCGACCGTGCCATCGAAATTTATTACAAATTAAGTTTGAAATATCCGGAAAAAAGCACTTACTTTGCAGACCTGATTGCCCGTGTGCAGAGTCAATACGGCCTCGGGTAGAGAAACACTCGGATTTTACACACAGAGATACACACACCATGTACGTTTTCTTCATTGTATTGATTATTATCGCCAGCTTCCTGATTATCCTGACCGTGCTGGCTCAGAACCCCAAAAGCGGGATGGCTGCCAACTTCGGCGCTTCGAACCAGGTGATGGGGGTACGTCAAACGGCCGATTTCCTCGAAAAACTGACGTGGGGATTGGCGATTGCGATTGTGGTACTGAGTTTGGCGGCTACGATGGCCATGCCCAGCGGAGACATCAGCCGCAGCAGTGAAGGGGTACAACGTGCGTTGGAGAACCAGACTGAGGGTGGTGTACAGAATTTCCAGATTCAGAACGTAGGGGCTTCGACGCCGGCTGAAACGTCGGAAGCAAACGGAACGCAGGCTCCCGCCACGGCTCCGGCTCAGGAGACGAAATAATGCAGGGAAGATAGTACAATCTTTCCTCGGCTCACATTGCGATTGAGGAGAGACTCCATGCTCGGAAAAACATACGGGCGGTTCGATAAAGCGCTATCGAACCGCCCGCTTTTTTGCAGGAAACTCTGGAACCGCCAGCCGCCTAACGGCACAACTATGCTCATGCAACGCCCGCACAGACGCTCCAATACAAATCACACTATCCCGACCGCCCTAAAAGCGGAACATCACCGCAAACTGCAACGCCACCGATTCCGACCACTGTCGGAGTGACGTACGGTCCACCTCGGTCAATTTGACCGAGTGCGCCTGATAAGCCACCGAAAGGCTGTAGCCGATGTCATTGCGGCCCACATAAGCTGCCCCTGCGGCAAACCGCATCAACATCCCCTTGTCGGAGAGTTGCATCGACTGATTGTCGCTATAGGTACTGGAGGGGAAAGTGTACCCCAGCCGCAGGTCGGCAAAGGGTCGTATGCCCCGATTTCGAAAATAGCCCCGCACATTGGCAAACACCGAACATCCCGTCGTGTTGTTCTCACTTCCCCAGACACCTGCTCCGCTCCCCAGTCGCTGAATATCCAGCATACTGTTCATACCAAATCCAACTCCCGCAAAAAGGTACTGAGTAATCCCATATCGCACATTCAGCCCCACTTCGTAACGGTCCAGCGCATTCCGTCCCACGCCAAAGCCGTAATCCCCGTAGATACCGAACTCCCATCGCGAAGGGTCTTTCCAGTTGGGGTCAAAGCGTTGTTGAAAAAGCCAGGCATCGGGAGCCTTGCGCCACCGCGCCTCGGGCCTGTCCCGCCGCACAGCCTGCACATCGGGATACCAGACCGGTTTACTATGGGTGCTGTCGGTCTGCATTTCCACAATCATACCGTCGTGGGTCATATAGACCACCTGACCGGCCACTACCGAGCCATTGTCGAGTTTCAGCTGTACCTCTTTTTTCGGCATCGGTTGTCGTCCGAGGGTCTGAGCCGCGCCCGGCAGCGTACTCAGCAAGAGGCCGAAGAGAAGCAGATGGAGTTTCATGGTCAGCTTGCATTGAGGTTTGGTGAAAAATAGCAAAAAAAGAGAAGAAATGCAAACGGATGAAAAACAGGTCGGGATTCGCCCCGTTCACAGGGGTGAATCCCGACCTCAACAAACCTAACGTTCTGTAGGGCTGCTTAGAAGCGCAGGCCTGCCGTCAGTTGGAAGACGTTGTTCCGTGCATCATAATCTTTCATGGCGTGGGTCACCCCAAAATTATACCGCGCATCGAGCACCACAGGCCCCACGTTGTAAGAGATACCGACCGGGATGGAAAGTTCGGCAGTGTGGAAAGCATCCGTTACATTATCACGGTACTTCGTGTCACCTACTTTAGTGACTTCATTAGCCCCGAGGCAAAAACCGGCCTGCACGCCGGTTTTGAGGGCCAGATTTTCCGTCACGTAGAAGTTGGCAAGCACCGGCACGTTCAGATAGTGACTGACAATGCGATTTTTGACTTTTACGTCCAGAAAATCATCATGCCAGTTGTCGGCAGCTCCCTGGCGGGAATAGAGTGCTTCAGCCGAGAGTGCGAACCAGTCGTTGGTGCGCAGTTCTCCGAAAAGACCCGCCGTAAAGGCGGCTTTGCGGTCCATGCCGACTTTGCTCATACCCGAGACGTTGAGACCACCTTTGGGCCCCCAGGTAAATTCCTGAGCCGAGGCGACCGTGGTGCCGGCGGCAAAGAGGGCGGCTACTGCTGCTGCGGAGAGAATCATTTTTTTCATAACCATAGTTTTTTTAGTTAGCTTTTTGTATTAATTATTTGCTACGTTTAACCGAGCCGCCTACGCATATCAAATTCTTTGCCAAAGTAAATTGAAGTCGTATGACGTTCGGTTGAATGGTTATGAGCAAACCGCGTGCCGATTTTTTTTGCAGTTGTATTTCGTGTAAGAAATCGAGTCCCGGACGGCCGATGGCCTTGTAGGCGGCCTCTTTGGCACACCAGACCAGCAGAGCGGGATTTTCCGGAAAGAGTTCTGCGGCCAGGGTGAGTTCGTCGGGTGCGGCGATGCGCCGGGCAACCCGTTCAGCGGAACGGTCAGAGAGTTCGATGTCGATTCCGCAGGGCGTGTCAGCCGTCAGCAACGCCACCCAGCCCCGCGTATGGGAAATGGATATGTGACAGGGGACCGTTCCCCCCACCAGCCTCGGGCGTCCGTCGGGGTCATACCCGACCTCTCCGCCCAGCACCTCCCGCACCAGCACCCGCGCCCCGAGCCACTCCAGTCGTCGCTGCTCCGCCTCCGGAGGGAATGCCGCATAATGCGCCGCATCCTCCGCTCCCAACGCTGCCCGCGCCAGCAACTCCGCCTCTGAAAGCCCCTCCAGCGACAACAGGTACAGCGACCCGCCGCCGACTTCACCGTAGCAGGCACTATGCTTCGCTGCTGTCGCCATCCGAGGTGTCGTGGCTAATCAGAGTAACTTCGACCTGCGTGATGCGGCGGTTTTCGACGCGCAGGGCCTTCAATTCGATGTTGTCGAAATTCACACTCTCGCCCTCGCGGAAAAACTCGCCCCGAATCTCCAGCATCAGCCCCGCCAGCGTATCGGCATCGCCCCGCACCGCATCCAGAAAGTCGTCGGGCAACTCCAGCACCCGCAGGAAATCCCCCAGGTGGGTTCGTCCCTCAAAGAGGTAGTGGTTTTCGTCGATTTGCTGGTAGGGAGCCGCTTCGACATCCGATTCATCGGCAATCTCGCCGACAATCTCTTCCAAAACATCCTCCAGCGAGACAATCCCGAGGGTTCCCCCATACTCGTCCACCACCACGGCGATATGAATCTTCCGTTTCTGGAAATCTTCGAGCAGGTCGTTGATTTTCTTGTGTTCGGGGACGAAATAGGCGGGTCTCAAGAGTTGCTGCCACCCGAAATCCGCGCCCTCGTTCAGGTGCGGCAGCAGGTCCTTGACATAAAGAATCCCTCGGATGTCGTCCAGGTCTTCATTGTATACGGGAATACGCGAAAAGCCGCTTTCGACCACCGTCCGCCGCACCTCGTCGAACGATGCCCCCTGTTCCAGCGCCACCACATCGATACGCGGTTTCATAATCTGGTCGGCCTCGGTGTGGACAAAACGGACGATGCCCGTCAGCATTTTCTTATCCTCGTCGGAGTCGGCCTCGGCAATCTCGATGGCATCGGTCAGTTCGCTCATCGAGAGGTTGGTCTGTTTTCGGGCCAGGGCGTTGGTCACCGCCCCTCCGGCCCGCAGCAGCAGGGCCGACAGCGGACGGAACAGCCGTTGCAACGACAAGAGCGGCCGTGCCATCCGCTGAGCGAATGACAGGGTGTTGTAGGCCGCAAAGATTTTGGGCATAATCTCCCCGAAGAGCAGCAGGATAAAGGTGACAATAATCACCTTCACGATAAACTCCAGCACGGAGGCCGACCCGAACTGAACGATGTGGTCGATAATGGAGTTGGCCATCAGGATAGCCCCGATATTGACCAGATTATTGGTAATCAGAATAGTGGAGAGAAGTCTGTCCTTATCGTCGAGCAGCGTGCAGGCCGCTTTGGCCGCGGGGGTCTGCTCCTCTTCGAGTTGGCGGAGTTGGGCGGGGGTCAGGGAGAAAAAAGCGGTTTCAGAACCCGATACGAGTGCCGAGACGGTCAACAAGGAAGCCAGCACCAGCAGCATCCAAATCAGGTGAGGGGTAAAGGGCAAAAGTTGAACCCCTTGTAAACAGGTATCCATAGTTGGGGCAAAGATAGGTATTTTTTGTCCATTGGGCGGTTGCCGCAGGCGGAAACCTCCTTTGCCGCGAGATTATCGGCAGGAATGGCAGAACGGACGGCGATTTTTGGGTTCGCCCGCTTGCCGAGCCGAACTATTCGCTATCTTTGCTTTGTTCTCGTCAGGGGCCTCGGGCTGCTGACATCCTGAACACGCATCACACGCATCACTCCGTTCACACAACCATGAGCTACCTGGCCCGCATCACACAGTCTGCACCGACAGCCATTGTGCTGTTGGTAGACCGGTCCGGCTCCATGGTCGAACCCATCTGCTGGAACGGCACCACCTGTACCAAGGCCGAAGCCGTGGCAACGGCTATCAACACGCTGCTCTCCGAACTCATTGCCCGCACACGGCGCGCAAACGGCTATCTGCCCTACTACGACATTGCCGTATTGGGTTATTCGGGGTCGGAGGTACGGTCGCTGCTGCCGACGGTGGGGAGCGACCATTTTATGACCCCGGAGCTGCTGGCCGACAATCCGGTGGAGGTGGCGGAGGTGCAGCGCACCCGCACATTACCGGACGGACGGCAGGTCACCACGCTGATGCGTGAAAAACGGTGGGTACGTGCGGCAGCCGAGTGGAATACGCCGATGGTGGCGGCATTCCACGAAGCCCATGCGCTATTACGCGGCTGGTGCGGACGACACAAGGGGCAGCCGTGCTATCCTCCTACGGTTATCAACATCACCGACGGCGAGGCTACGGACGGAACGCCCGAACAGCTTGCCGCCGCCACGCAAAAACTCCGTGCACTGGAGACGGCCGATGGGGCGGTGCTGCTGTTGAACATTCACCTGAGCGGTTCGGAAGCCCAACCGATACTCTTCCCTTCGTCGGAAGAGGAGATGCCTGAAAATCGGTATGCCCGGCTGCTCTACCGCATCTCCAGCCCGATGCCCGTCCTCTACCGCGACGAAATCGCCCTGCTGAGAGGCCGCTCCTCGACCGAAATTCCCCGCGGCATGGGCTTCAATACCAACATGACCGACCTGGTGCGCATGATGAACATCGGGACGGCTACTTCCACGCTGCTGCTATGAGTGCCCCACACCTTATCCTGCCGACCATCGGAGCCTATGCCGAGGCTGTGGCAAATCCCGAGGGACGTTTTGCGACCCTGCGCGGTGTACGGGGTGTGACAGACAGCCGCGGGGAGTTGTCCTACACTTGTGGAGCGGGACGGGTAACGTTTCGGGTTGAACTGGATGGCGAGCCGTACGACCTGACCTGCTTTACCACCCCTGCCGCCCTGGGTCAGGGGGAACAAAAGCGTTACGGCAACCTTTTGCCGCGAGAGCTATATGTTTTTCGTGCGGACGGCACGGGCGACTACTTTCCGGTGGCGGTGCGCAAGACGCACTCCCCCAATATTCCCCATATCGATTCCCCCTCGATAACAGACCCCCAAACCCCAACCGCACTCGGCGAATGGAGCGAGGGACTGCAGGTGGCCGTGCTCGGTGACCGTTTCGGTTATCTCGACCCAAACGGTCTGTGGGCAATTGAGCCGCAATTCGTGTGGGCCGGAGACTTCTGCGAGGGGCGTGCAGACGTGACGCTGCCCGCCCCAAACGGAGAAGAGGGAACACTCATGGGACTGATTGACCCCAACGGAGCCCTGACAATTCCGGCCGTGTATGATGACCTTTCGTGGGACGGTTCCCGCTACGCCTACGTCGAACGCGACGGGCGCCACGGCTGCCTGGACCGCACGGGACACACGGTGGTGCCGCTGGAGTATGACTGGATGGGAGAGTTTTCCTATGGATTTGCGGTGGTATCGCGCGAGGAGCGATGGGGATACGTGGACGAACGGGGACAGCTGGTCGGAGAGGGTCTTGCCTATGCCGATGCCCGCAGCGTCGGGGAGGACGGGATAGCCGAAGTGCGGCTGTCGGGGAGCGACACCTACACCCCTGTCCGCCTTTTCTAAGCCCCAATCACAAAAAAATCACCCCCGCACATTTCGTAAGAAAAAAATCGTATACTTGCATCACATAACCATTCTGTTTCACACTACACCTTATGAAACCAGCCAAGGATTTCCGTTCCGCCGCCGGCGAGGAAACCACTCGGAAAAACACCAAGCTCAGCCCCATCCGTAAAAGCGGCAAAGAGCGTCACACCCTCTACAAATCGCTCGATGACGACCAGGAGGAGGATGCCGAACTGATAGCTTACCGCAAACAGGAGTCCGCGTTCGACTACATGGATGACGGCGAGGAAGAGGACGACGCACGCTAAGGCCCGTTTCGCTCGACCATTGACCATTCGGACAATCGATTCCATATCCTGCCACAAACCCTGCAACGTCACCTCCTCCTTGTACTTAACGGAGCGTAACGGCAGGGTTTTTCGTAAATTTACATACACACCACAAACTTCGACTCAAACACAACCGCCATGGAAAAATTCATCATCGCCAACAACACCCCCGTACGCTATGCCGATGCCGGCAAAGGGACTCAGGCCGTACTGCTGCTGCACGGCTATCTGGAGTCAATAGAGGTGTGGGAAACGTTTGCAGGCGCTCTGGGCAAGCACTATCGGGTGCTGCGCATGGACCTGCCGGGACACGGTTTCTCGGATTGGGGCGGACGCGAGGTTATCACCATGGAGTATATGGCCGATACGGCCGCTGCCGTGCTGGAGAGCGCAGGGGTCGAAAAGTGTACGGTCGTCGGGCACTCCATGGGCGGGTATGTGGCGCTGGCGCTGGCCGCCAACCACCCCGAACGGGTCGAGGGGCTTGTGTTGTTCCACTCGTCGCCCAACGCCGACACCCCCGAAAAGGCTGCCAACCGCCAGCGCGAAATCGAACTGGTCGAAGCCGGCAAGAAAGAGATGCTGGCCCGCGTCAATCCTGGCAAAGGGTTTGCAGAGGCCAACCAGAAACGGTGTGCCGAAGCCATCGAAGACCTGGCCGAACAGGTGATGCTGACCGAAGATGAGGCCATTGTCGCCATTCTGAAGGGGATGTCCGAGCGCAAGGACCGCAACGAACAGATGCGGCAAATGAAGATTCCGCAGTTGATGATTTTCGGTCGGGGCGACAACTACATTCCCGTAGCGGCTGCCGAAAGCATGGTGGCGGCACAACCGCAGGCCGACGCAGCATGGCTCGACCAGTCGGGACACATGGGCTTTATCGAGCAGCCGAAAGAGTCGGAAGATATTTTAACCGCTTTTTTGGGAAAAGTGGCACATCAATAGGCCTCGCGGGACTATTGGGTTCCTGAACCGTTATTCTTTGAATCATACACCCAACTCTAAAACCTGTTATCATGAAAAGAGCGTTATTCCTTCTCGCCGCAGGGCTCTCCGGTGCCCTTGCTTTGGTGTCGTGCGGCTCCAAATCGACCGACACCCGGACATTTCACGGCACGGTAACCCGCATTGCTGACGACCAACTGTTGCTGACCACCTCGCCCGGCGACACGCTTGTGTTCGGGACCACTGACCTGGACAGCACCACCCGTGCCGACATCCTGCCCTCGGACATGGTCGAAGTCCTGGCCACCCCGACCGTAACCGATGGTGATACAACCTATCAGGCCCAAACGGTACTGGTTCAGGCACGTTCGCTAACACGGGCGATTTTGGGCACCTGGACCGAACCGATACCGGGTGCGGTCGAAGGCCGCCAGGGCATCCGGTTCAACGAGGACGGCACGGCAGCTTCGGTGGGCATGGCAACACTGGTATTTCAGCGTTGGAGCATGCCCCTGACCAACACCGTGGTTCTGGGCGGCGAAAGTATCGGGAACGGACAGACCATTGCCTTTTCGGATACCCTGACCCTCACGAAACTGACCGCCGATTCGCTGGTGCTCTCCCGTGCGGACGGAACCGCAGCATGGCGCCTCGGACGGCAGGAGTAACGCCAAGACATTTCGCGGAATATCTGCGTCGGTCTTCTTTTCCCCTGAGGGAAAAAGAGACCGACGATTTTTTATACCCTGCCCGCCTTTCCGCCTCACCCGGCGCCCTCGAAATTTCACCTAAAATTATCCCTGCAACGCATGGAAGAACCGAAAAATGGTTGCATCTTTGCACCACCTTTGGGGAATGCGGAAAATCCGCCTCGCGCGGATTGCCCTCCACCCCACCCAAGTAGCGCAGTTACTTAACCGAAAACCGTTTAATCCGGCGTAGATGAAAAACAAATACATTGACCTCATCGAGCAAACGTTCGAGTTTCCGCAGGACGAGTTTTCCGTCGTGGACAACACCCTCAACTTCCACGACGTGCCCCTGATGGACTTCATCAAACAGTACGGCACTCCGCTGAAAATCACCTACCTGCCCAAAATCAGTTCCCAGATACAACGGGCCAAAAAGATTTTCAACGTGGCCATGGCCAAAGTGGACTATCGGGGTAGTTACAACTACTGCTACTGCACCAAGAGTTCGCACTTTTCATTCGTACTGGAAGAGGCCCTCAAGAACAAAATCAACCTCGAGACCTCCTCGGCCTATGACATCCACATCATCAACGCCCTGTACGACGGCGGGATGTTGGACAAGGATACCTATATCGTCTGCAACGGCTACAAACGGCCTCAGTATGTCGAAAACATTGCCGGACTGATTAACAACGGTTTTATCAACACCATTCCGGTTATCGACAACAAAGAGGAGCACGAGTTGCTGGATGCCGCCATCGAGAAGCCGTGCTACGTGGGTATTCGCATCGCCTCGGAAGAGGAGCCCAAGTTCGACTTCTACACCTCCCGACTGGGGATTCGCTACCGCGAAATCAAGAACTACTACCTCGAAAAGATTAAGCCCAATCGGAAGTTCCGCCTCAAGATGCTCCACTTCTTCATCAACACCGGCATTCGGGATACGGCCTACTACTGGAGCGAGTTGTCGAAGTGTCTGGCGGTCTACTGCGAGTTGAAAAAGGTGTGTCCCGACCTCGATTCGCTGAATATCGGAGGCGGATTCCCGATAAAAAATTCGCTGGCCTTCGACTATGACTACGAATACATGGCCGAAGAGATTGTGGCCCAAATCAAGACCTACTGCAACACCAACGGCATCGAGGAGCCCAACATCTTTACGGAGTTCGGGTCGTTTACGGTGGGCGAAAGCGGGGCAACGCTCTTCTCCATCATCAACCAGAAACAGCAGAACGACCGCGAGTTGTGGTACATGATTGACTCTTCGTTCATGACCACCCTGCCCGACACCTGGGGTATCAATCAGCGTTTTATGATGCTCCCCATCAACAACTGGGACAAGGAGTACCAGCGGGTATTCCTCGGGGGGCTGACCTGCGACAGCGAGGACTACTACAATGCCGAGGCGCATCAGAATGCCATCTTCCTCCCGAAACTGACTCCGGGCGACACGCAATACATCGGTTTCTTCCATACCGGTGCCTACCAGGAGTCGCTGGGGGGATACGGAGGTATCCAGCACTGCCTGATTCCCGCTCCGAAGCACATTATCATCGACCGGGACAAGGATGATAATGAGTACTATACACGGCTTTTTGCCAAGGAGCAGAGCTATCGTTCGATGATGCGGATTTTAGGCTACTAGGTCCATCCTGATTTAGATATGCAGGCGGGGTCCCCTATATGGGCGACCCCGCTTGTTGTGATTGGGTGACCGGGAAAACGTCACGCGTCGAAGAGATTTTCAGTTGCACCATCTCCCGATACACCGTCACTATCCCCACCAGTTCCACCTCACCCGCGGGCAAAAGATAGTCGGCAAAGGTGGCATAGGGTGAGGTATAGACCTGCAAGCGGTTCCCGTCTGTCCCGACATAACTCTGTTCGCCGCTCCATGTGGCGACCCCTCCCTTCAAGAAACGTCCGCCCGTCACGCGCACCAACCGCCCGGCCAACGCCTCCGACACCTCGAGCACGGTGACCCGCAGCGTATCGACAGGGGCGATAAAGGATGAGTCGGTCCGCGTTACAATCCGCTGCAGCACCGCCTCCGAAGCGATATAATCTATCCCCGTCGTGTAGTTCGGTTCGGGCGCTCCCACTGCCAGCATCCCCTCCCACTTGCCAACGCGCAGCCCGTCGAGCCGTACCGCCACGGTCGTGCCGGGCTGCCAGGCCGAATAGGTGTCGTATGTGCCGGTGAGAAGGGCCAGCGGGGTCTCTCCTTGCTGAATAACCACCATTTTATAAATGTTTCCGGCCGAATCCGACGTGGTAACCCGCCCGCCGACCACGGTGCCGTCAGGCAGGTCATGTCCACCCTCAGCATAAAAACGTGCCACCGCCGAGAGTGTCACATTGGGTCGCAGAGCCCTTTCAGGAGCGTCGGGCAACTCCCCGAAACGGTTGTACCCGCAACTGCCCAGCAGCACAGCAAGAACAGATAACACGACCTGCGCAACACCTCTCTTTGTAGTGAGTGAAAACATAATTATCGAAAAATCGTCAGCAATCGCCCCCGCGTTTCCCGCGTTGAAGGTATAGTGCCGGTGGCAACCCGTCGGTTCGGCGCCCAAGCGGCTTTGCCGCTTCGGGGAGGGTGGCGCCGACCGAGAAAAAGCGCAGTATATTAATTGGAGTGCAAAATGCGGCTTTGCCCCCAAAGGATTACGGCCGAGAATCATTTAGCCAAAGCCGCCCCTTCATCGCCATGACCCGCTCGTAAGCCTCCACTATCCGCTCCCGCGGGATACGCCCCTGACGCACCAACGAACAAAGGATATTGACCGTGCGGGCTGTCAAATCCGGCTCGTAAACCGAGCCGTTGTTCCCGATGATAATCATATCGACTCCGGCATTGACCGCCAGTTCCAGCGCCCGTTCCAGTGAATAGTGGTCCACAATGGCCCCCATGTTCAGGTCATCGGTAATCACCACCCCGCGAAAACCCAACTCGCCCCGCAGGATGTCGTGAATCCAGCGTTGCGAGAGTGAGGCCGGGTAATCGGCATCGACCTCGCGATGCAACAGGTGCCCCACCATCACAAAATCGGCATACCCCTCACCGAACAAGGCCCGATATGGAGCCAATTCCCGTTCGCGCTGCCAGGTACGGGTAATGTCGGTCAGTCCCAGGTGGCTGTCGTTTTGGGAGCTGCCGTGACCCGGAAAGTGCTTAAGAGAGGTCAGCACCCCTTCATCGTGCAGCGCTTCGACCCACAATCGCGCCTGAGCCGTCACCACAGCGGTATCGGCCGAAAAACTGCGCCCGAGCACCCCGATAACCGGGCAGCGCGGATTGACGTTCACATCCACGCAGGGGGCAAAATCGACGTTGATACCCGCCTCTCGACACATCCGTGCCGTGCGACGCGCCCAGAAGCGTGTGGTGTCGGGATGATTGACACGGCCTTGACAGGCCGCGCTGACACTCGTCGGGAAACCGTAGGTCGGTTTGAGCCGATTGACACGTCCGCCCTCCTGATCCACGGCAATGAGCAGCGGCGGCCGCCCCGCACGGGCAGCCAGCCGCTGCAGCGTGTCGCTCAGCGCGCGAAGCTGCTGCGGCGAGCGGATGTTCCGACGGTTCGCAGCCGTCGGAACATCGCGGTCGAAATAGATAACTCCTCCTACGCCCAGTTCCTGAACCGCCTGCACAACTTCGGCCGTTGCGTCGTAACCGCGGAAGCCCGCCACAATCATCTGTCCCACCTGCTCCCGCAGCAGGAGGCTGTCTTCCTCCGCTGCGGCTGTCCGTCCCGTGCTCTGCCCGAGGAGCAGACCTGCCGTTAGCAGGAATATAAAAAATCGTCGCATAATACCCGTGAACTATTCGTCCAACTTAAAACGCATCCGAAGTATCCCGCTGTCAGGATTATAGTCGGTCGAAATCATCCGCAAATGTCCGATTTCGGCCGTATTGGCCACGTGTTCCCCGATGCAGGGGCAACGGTCGTAATCCCCCACGCACACGATACGCAATAAGGTTTCGGGCCCCTCTACCGCACCCTCGGGCAGTCGTGAGAGGTCGAACTCCGCAGCAGCTGCCGCATACGGCAGCTGCTGCGTGGTGACCGCCTGATGACGGTCGATTTGCTCGTTCACGGTGCGGACAACGGCTTCAACCTCCTCGGCTGTCAGGTTACGGCCTACGGTTCGGAAGTCGAAATCGACCTTCGATTTTTTGCGTTCGAGATGGGTAGTCACCGCCCGACCACAACCGAACATCCGCCCCATCGTCCCCCCCATAATATGCTCGGCGGTGTGCATGGCCGGCGGATAGATTTTTTCGCTCATATTCAAAAGATTATTCGGTCGGGAAAACATACACCATGCCATCCCTGTCCGGAAAAACCAAGGGTTTCTTTGGAGATAAAGCCCCGCCCTTAGAAATTACTCCTCCCGTTTCACAATATCGCGCAACGGAATGGCCTGGAAAGCCATCTGCGCCACACTGCTCTCATACAGAATCCCCACAGTCTCGGGGTCAATCATCGTCAGACACGAATACCCCCACCCCGGTTCTTCGTCCAGCAGGAGCTGGTTCTCGGGCAGCCACGTCCGCCCGTGGTCCAGACTCGCCTTAATGGTTATTTTCGAGCGGGTGGTCGTGGTGTCGGGATTGGCAAACAGCAGAATATCCCGTCCCAACGCATTCTCGGCTGCCGGCACCTTAATCAGGCTGGCCATGCAGACCGGTTCGGGCAGGGCGCTGCGCGACGTAGGATGTTCCTCCCACGTGCGCCCCATGTCGCGTGTCACACATATCGCCCGACTGTCACCCCCATTGCGCCGCATGTTCAGCATCAATACTCCCGGCTCCAGTTCCACCACCTGAGCCTCGGTCGTATTTTCGAATGCCGGCGCCCCAATGGTCCAGGTCTGCCCGTTATCACGGCTCCACACAATCGAAGCGTAAGGCATATGGGTCGAGTCGGTCCACTGTATCGGGAATACTAACGTACTGTCCGCCATCACAATACCCCGTCCCGGACCCTGCAATATCAGATGCCAGGTCGGGTTTTTGATTTGTTCCGTAATATTCAACGGTTCCGACCAGCTCATCCCGTCGTCATCGCTGTACACCAGCAGCACCTGTCCGGTCTGCTCCTCGGGGGTCATGGCATGGTTGCGCGAGGCCCACCAGCCGCGGCCGCCCCCCATCCCGTGTGTCCACAGCGCCATCACCCACACCCGTCCCCGATAGGGGTCTACCACAATGGCAGGGTCCCCTACCCCGTTGTGCGAACGGGGCAACGACCCGTAACCCGTCATATCCATAATCCGCTGCATCGGTTCCCAGGTCTGCCCGCCGTCCGTGCTGCGGCTCAGCCCCACCTGAATATCCTCCTGCAGGTCAATGCTGTTGTGGTTGCGCACGTCATACACTCCGAGCAGCGTCCCCTGCGGCGTGGTGGCCAGCCCCGGGATGCGATAGGAGTTTACGCCGTCATCACCGGCCGTACGCACTGCCACGGCCAGTCGATGCCCGTCGGCCGGATGATTGCGATTGAGCCGTGCAGCCCGTTCCCCGTCCAGTTCCACCCGAGCCAGTGTCGGACGGAACACATGCGTCAGGGGCGTGCTGTCCGCCACCGACAAACTGACATAAAAATAGTTGGTCCACGGGAAGAGTTCCTGGTCAAACTCCAAGGTCATGGAACGCGCCGCCACGGAGTCTTCGGCCAGCCGAATGGCATAAGCCGGGTGGTCGAAGATGGTCTGTCCGCCGCCATACTCGGCCATGGCATGGGTCAGCCCCGAGGATGCTGTTCGCGAGCCGAGCATCGAGGTTGTCCCTGTGTAAAACACCCGTACAGCCTGGATATAAGGCAGGTCTTCTTGCGGAAAATCGACCGTCACACCGGTCATCCGTTCCCCACTCATAGTGGGGCTGACCCGCAGGTCGAAGATAATGTTGTTGGCACGGCCCACCACTACAGGAATGGTCGGTTCATGGATAAAAACGGTTTGCGCAGCGGCCATTTGCACCAGCACGCTGCCGCATGCCACCAGAGCCAAAAATCGTTTTTTCATAACGGTTCGGGAAGAGAAAAAGAGTGGGTATATCGGTGTTTGTTGTTATCGGTTCAATGGTTTGTCGGTCCAATCAAACTCAAAAAAGCCCTGCTCCTGCAGCACCTCCAGATAAGCACGCGAGAAGTGGAGGTTGTCTGCCTGGGTGTATCGCCGCTCGGTAAAAATACGCGCCAGGTTGGGCAGGTCGTTTTCGCGTAACAGTTTCTGTGTCTCTTCCGATGCTTCCCGCTCGGCCCACAGCGTATCTATTTGTTCTGCGGTATAGTCGTGGTAGGTATCGCGATGCACCACACCCTCCAGCGGCAGACGGTCGGTCAGAGGGGGCAGCGGCTCGGCCGGATAGCCCACCGCCACGGTTGTAACGGGAACCACGCCCTTGGGCAACTTCAGAATACGCACCAAATCGGCCGCCGTATAGGTCGTAGTTCCCAAATAGCAGATTCCCAGTCCGTGTGCCTCGGCCTCCAGCGAGAAGTTTTGTGAGGCCAGCAGGGCATCGATAGCCGCATTCACAAACCATTGCAGGTTGTCATAAGCCGGTTCGGCCGCCCGCTGCCGACACCACCGACTGAACCGATGCACATCGGCACAAAAAGTCACCAGCGCCGCTGCCCCCGTAGCCGCAGGCTGATTGAAGTGGCAGGGCCCCAATTCGGAAAAAACAGGCGATTCACACGAGGTCACCACCATGCTGTACAACTGCATGTTGCCTACGGTCGAAGCCCGCGAAGCCGCTTCCAACAGTTCGTTCATAACCGCGTCGGGGATAGTTCGTCCCGACTGAAAATGCCGCACGGAGCGGTGATTGAGGATTTCGGGTATCATAATAGACAAAGATAGGGAATGCGGGGTGGCTGTCCAAACCGAAAAAGAGTGTCCAAAGGACTTTATACACTCCAGTAGTCACGTTTTGTCTGTGAAGGTTCGGCCAAAACCTACCAAACGAAAAGCGAAGGCTTAATAAAAGGAGAGATGGTGTATCTTTGCCCTGAAAATATTTCCTCGCCATGAAACACCTTCTCTTCTCGAAATATCAGGGTGCGGGCAACGATTTCGTGCTGCTCGACACCCGTTCCCATAATCCTCAACTCACTACGGAAGAGGTCCGCATTTTGTGCGACCGCCGTTTCGGCATCGGCGCCGACGGGCTGATGACCCTCGAAAACGACCCGGCGGGCAGCGACTTTTACATGCGTTACTACAATGCCGACGGGGGAGAATCGACCATGTGCGGTAACGGTGGCCGTTGTATTGCGCGTTTTGCCGACCACCTGGGCATCGGCAGCCGGGTCAAACGGTTCAACAGCAGCGACGGCTTTCACGAAGCCGCGCTGCTGGATGACGGGCAAATCCGTCTGCAGATGATTGATGTGGAGGAGGTTCGTCCGCTGACTGACGGCCGCTCGTGGTTTGTCTTCACGGGGTCACCGCACTACGTGGAGTTTGTAGAGGATGTCGATTCGGTGGATGTGGCTGTTCGGGGTCACGAAATTCGCCATCGGGCGGATTTCGCGACCATCGGCGGCACCAACGTCAATTTTGTGCAGGTCGTCGGTGAGGGTCGCCTGAAGGTCCGTACTTTTGAGCGGGGTGTCGAAGCTGAGACGCTGGCCTGCGGCACGGGGGTTACGGCTTCGGCTCTGACTGCCCATGCAGTCCTTCAACCCGGCTGTACCGCTTTTGCCATTCAGGCTCAGGGCGGTAACCTCTCTGTCACATTTACCCCGACGCCCCCCCATGGTTTTCAGCAGGTATTCCTCACAGGGCCTGCCGAACGGGTCTTTACGGGTGAGATTTATCTGTAATAAACAGTTCTCCGCCTTCAGTAGGCTTTGGCCTGAGGGGGGTGCCGCTATGCTTTTTCGGGACGCAGTCGGTGGAAAGGGACCAAGAGCATTGTTTTTCAGGTAGGAACCATCAGATTGGGACCAATGAAGTATGGGGTAGACACGAGTCGGCTCGTGTCTACCCCATACTTTGTATCCACCCACAGATTTATCCCTACCGATGCCGACGGGCCAGCTCCCGCTCCAAATCGGCCAGCGATAGCCCGTTGGCCTCCAGCAACACCAACAAGTGGTAGACCAGGTCCGAAGCCTCGTAGACCAAATCTGCCTTGTTCTGCGCCACCGCCTCGATAACCGTTTCGACCGCCTCTTCACCCACCTTTTGGGCAATTTTGTTCACGCCGCGCTGGAAGAGTTTGGTCGTGTAGGAGGCTGCGGGCATGTCACGGTGGCGTTGTTGGATGACCGACTGGAGGTAACGGATAAAGCCTTCCGTTTCGGTCGGCGACTCGGTAAAGCAGCTCATGCTGCCCGTGTGGCAGACGGGACCTGCCGGCACAACCCGTATCAGCAGCGTATCGGCATCGCAATCCATTGCCGTCGAGACAAGGGTCAGGTAGTTGCCGCTGGTTTCGCCTTTGGTCCAAAGGCGTTGCTTAGTGCGGCTGTAGAAGGTGACACGCCCTTCCGAGATGCTTTTTTCGTAGGCTTCGCGGTTCATGTAGCCGAGCATCAGCACCTGCAGCGTGCGGTCGTCCTGAATGATGACGGGCAGTAGGCCGTCACCGTTTTTCGTAAAGTCGAGTTGGTCGATTTCGGGTATCATGGTATTTTCTTTTTGAATTGTTCGTTAGCAAGAGATTAGAGCCGCACGGGAATAGCCCGTTCGCGAAGTGCCCGTTTGAGGGTCGGAATGGGGATTTCGCCGTAGTGGAAGATGGAGGCGGCAAGAGCCGCGTCGGCACGCCCGAGCGTCAGCACCTCGGCAATGTGTTCCACCGAGCCGGCCCCGCCCGAAGCGATAATCGGAATGGAGAGTTCGTCGGCCAGTCGGGCAAAGGTTTCGCAGGGGTATCCGTTTTTCGTACCGTCGTGGTTCATCGAGGTGAAGAGGATTTCGCCGGCTCCGCGTTCCTGCGCCTCGCGAGCCCAGGCGAAGAGTTCACGGTCGGTCGGTGTGCGTCCTCCGTGGGTAGTGACCACCCACCGTCCGGAGTCGTTGCAACGGGCATCGATGGCCACCACAATGAATTGGCTGCCGTAACGTCCGGCAATCTCGTCAATCAGTTCAGGCCGCCGCACGGCAGCACTGTTCACGGTCACCTTGTCAGCTCCGGCGAGCAGCAGCCGCCCGGCATCATCGGCCGAAGCGATACCTCCGCCCACCGTAAAGGGGATGTCAATTTCGCGGGCAATGCGGGCGACCAGTTCGGCAAAGGTCTGCCGCCCTTCGACCGTGGCGCTGATGTCGAGGTAGACCAGTTCATCGGCTCCTTCGTCGGCATATTTGCGTCCCAGTTCAACGGGGTCGCCCACCCGTTGCAGGCCGACGAAATTGACCCCTTTGACCGTTTCGCCGTCGCGCACGTCGAGGCAGGGAATTATTCGTTTTGCAAGCATTGTTCGAGTTCCTGTAGGGTAATACGTCCTTCGTAGATGGCTTTGCCGACAATGACGCTGCGCAGTCCCAGCTCATCGAGCCGTACGAGGTCGTCGCGGGAGGAGATGCCGCCGCTCACGATGATTTCGATGGCAGGAAATTCCTGTTGGAGAGCCGTGTAGAGGTCGAAGTTGGGCCCCGTGAGCATCCCGTCGCGCGAGATGTCGGTACAGATAACCTGCTTCAGTCCGTACGCTTCGAAGCGTCGGATAAGGGTCTGCACATCGGTTTCTGCTGCCTCCTGCCATCCGTTGATGGCCACGCGTCCGGCTTTGGTGTCTGCTCCGAGAATAACGGCATCCGCTCCGTAAGCGGTCAGCCACCCTGCAAAACGGTCCGGGTCGGTAATCGCAATGCTGCCACAGATGGCCCGCCGTGCTCCTGCATCGAGCACCGCCCGCAGAGCCTCTTCGGATTTGATACCGCCCCCATACTGCACCTCCAGCCTGGTGGAGGTGGCAATTTTGCGGAGCGTGTCGAGGTTTTGCGGCGCAGCGGCTTTGGCGCCGTCGAGGTCCACGACGTGGAGCCGACGGATGCCCAGCGCTTCGTAGCTGCGCGCCACCTCGAGCGGGTCGGCGGCATAGACCGTCCGACGGGCATAGTCGCCCTGCGTCAGCCGCACACATTGGCCGCCGATGATGTCGATGGCCGGGATAATCTCTATCTTCATAGGGCAAGGAAGTTAGCTAAGATACGTTGTCCGACGGCGCCGCTCTTTTCGGGGTGGAACTGGCAGCCGTAGAAGTTATCGCGATGGAGCGACCCGCTGAAGGGGATACCGTAGTGGGTTGTGGCAGCCGTACAGTCGTTCAGGTCGGCTGCGTAGGAGTGGACGTAGTAGACGTATGCCCCCTCCTCCACTCCGTCATAGAGGGGTGAGCGGAGTTGTTCGACTACGTTCCACCCGACGTGAGGCACTTTGAGGCCTTCGACGGCAGGGAACCGTCGTACCCGATTGGGGAAGATACCGAGGGCAGGGGTATCGCCCTCTTCGCTGTGGGCACACAGCAGCTGCATCCCCAGGCATATCCCCAGCACGGGACAGCGCAGGGAGCGCAGCGTCTCGACAAGCCCGCGGTCGCGGAGTTGCTGCATGGCGGTAGCCGCTTCGCCCACGCCGGGGAGCAGCACCCGCTCGGCTGCGGTGATTTGTCGGGGGTCGGCCGTAAGCGTGTAGTCTGCCCCGAGCCGCTCCAGCGCATTGGTCACCGAACGCAGGTTCCCCGTTCCGTAGTCAATAATTGTAACCATCTCTTTTTGAGATTTATTCCATTATAACAGCCCTTTCGAACTGGGCAGCGAGTAGTCAAAGGGTTTTCGTTCGACGGCCATCCGCAACGCGCGGGCAAAGGCTTTGAAGATACCTTCGATTTTGTGGTGTTCGTTCCGCCCGCGTGCCACAATATGGAGGTTGCAGCGGGCCGCTTGAGCAAAGCTGTCAAAGAAGTGTTCGAAGAGTTCGGTCGGCACATCGCCGATGCGTTCGCGTCGGAAACGGGCATCCCACCGCACGGCAATCCTCCCTCCGAAGTCGAGGAGCACCAGTGCACGACTCTCGTCCATCGGCAGGGCAAAGCCGTAACGCCCGATGCCCCGCTTGTCGCCCAATGCCCGACGGAAAGCCTCACCGAGCACCAGCGCAGTATCTTCGATGGTGTGATGCTCGTCTACGTGTAGGTCTCCCTGAGCCTCGAGTTGCAACGAAAAACCGCCATGGTGAACGATTTGGTCGAGCATGTGGTCGAAAAATCCGAGCCCCGTTGCGATGTGCGACGGCGCAGCGTTATCGAGGTCGAGGGTGGCCGTAATTTCCGTTTCGCGGCTGCGTCGCGTGACCGTCACGCGACGCCCGCTGTCCGACTGCGGCACGGTTGCCGCGTTACAGGGTTCGTCGATGTGGGTCAGCGCATCTATCAGCGCATCATTTTCGCTCGGCGTCCCCACCGTCAGCCGCAAACATCCCTCGCACCCCGCAATGCGCGAACGGTCCCGCACAATAATCCCCCGCTCTATCAAGCGGTCATAGACCCTGCGCGGTTCGTCGAACCGCACCAAAACGAAGTTCGCATCCGACGGAAAGACCCTCTTCACCAGCGGGAGTTTTTCGAGTGCCGCCACCAGTCGTTTGCGCTGTTCGACGAGCGTGGCAATCTGTTCGCGGCGCACTGCTTCGCGTTCCAACTCCTGCAACACCAGCCGTTCGGTAATCACATTGACCGAATAGGGGTATTTGATACGCTCCATGGCGGCCACAATCTCCGGGTCGGCAAAGGCAAAGCCGATGCGGATGCCGGCCATCCCCCACGCTTTGGAGAGGGTTTGCAGAACAACAAGGTTCGGAAACTCTGCCAGCCGCGGCAGGAACCCCGGGTGGTCGGCAAAGTCGATATAAGCCTCGTCCAGCACCACTATGCCGCCAAAGCCTCGGATAACCTTCTCGACCTCGTCGGGATTCAACAGGTTGGCCGACGGATTATTCGGCGAGCAGAGGAAGATAAGTTTCGTTCGGGGCGTAACCCGCGCCAGCAGGTCGTCAGCCACCAGCTCGAAATCGGCCGTGAGCGGCACCTCCACGAGCCATACATCGTTCGTGGCCGCCGCCACCCGGTACATGCCGTAGCTGGGCGCTATCGAAAGCGCCTCGTCCTGCCGCGGTTCGCAAAAGACGCGAAACAGCAGGTCAATCGGCTCGTCACTGCCGTTGCCCCCGACAAAGATACGGTCGGGCGTGAGGCCCCGCATCTGGGCTACCCGTGCCCGAATGCGTTTGTTGTGCGGGTCGGGATAACGGTTGAAGCCGTTGTCGAACGGGTTTTCATTGGCATCGAGATAGATGCCCAACTCCCCCTCATACTCGTCACGGGCAGTGGAATAAGGAGCCATCTGCCTGATATTTTCACGAAAGAGCGATGTGATATCCATTATTGCCTTTGGCTTGCTGTTTCTCGGCATAGTCGAAGTATTTCTGTGCATCATATTTTGTTGGTGCGCCACCAAACAGGCTGTTTAGGAATCCCATTCTATATTATTATCCATTCAACTTGTGAAATTGTCTGCAAAGTTACGCTTGAAAAGTGCAAATTCAATCAAATGGACAGAAGTTTTACTTTGATTAATAATACCAACCAACTTATGAATACAAACTATTATGTAACAAATAAAGCTGTCTGTTTCTGATATCTCATCACTATCTTAAAACAGCATTCCATCGTTTTGATTCCTAT